>OBXR01000075.1_pt1 | contig 22668 bp, 14 predicted proteins | sample 1476651 | NCBI WGS metagenome assembly OBXR01 (sample SAMEA2580175, study PRJEB22360) | human gut metagenome | biome: human gut; feature: human-associated habitat; material: faeces | place: Denmark | collected 2008/2010 | reverse complement strand
GGGATAGTCACATCGGCTTTACCTGCCGTCACTTCATCTGCAGTCAGTGTGTGTTCAACAGTATCAGTTGATCCATCTGGTTTAGTAATAGTGAGTGTCAGTGTGTCACCTGCCGCACTACCTCCCGGTACAGTCACTTCGGTCTGTACGCCATCTTTTAGCTCGTCAGCATTTACACCGTCAGTAGCTTCTGGAATGGTCACCACCGGTGTGGTATCCACCGTACCATCACCGTCTGTGTCTCCCGGAATTTGCGTATCAACCATAAAGTCAGTAGGTTTACCCTGACCACTGGTATTACCCGCCGGATCAGTAATTTCTGCGGTAACAGAATAGTTACCGTCTGCTGTCACTTTATCTGCGGGGATAGTCACATCGGCTTTACCTGCCGTCACTTCATCTGCAGTCAGTGTGTGTTCAACAGTATCAGTTGATCCATCTGGTTTAGTAATAGTGAGTGTCAGTGTGTCACCTGCCGCACTACCTCCCGGTACAGTCACTTCGGTCTGTACGCCATCTTTTAGCTCGTCAGCATTTACACCGTCAGTAGCTTCTGGAATGGTCACCACCGGTGTGGTATCCACCGTACCATCGCCATCTGTATCGCCCGGGATTTGTCCATCAACAGCAAAATCTACTTTGTTTCCTGGTTTGGCTGGATTATTGCCTTGAGTTATGCTGACATCGACACTGTTTTGGCCGTTTTGTACCGCATCTTTAGGAATATCAATCGAAATCTTACCTGCAGCAACATCATCTTTAGTTACAGTGTATGTAATCGTTTCTGTAGTATTATCTGGACGAGTGACCGTTAAGGTGATTTCCGCCCCTTCAACCGTACCCGCTGGCAAAGTAACTTCTGCTTGTAAACCGTCTTTCAGCTCTTCTGCATTCGCATAACCATCGTCAACTTCTGGAATGCTTAAAACAGGCATATCTGATACGGGATCAGGTTTGGCTGTTACAGTAACATCATCACTTTTATTACCACTCGGATCTTTCGCACTTGCGGTAACATCACTATTATCTTTTATCTTATCATTAGGGATAGTGACTTGATTATTATCTGTATCAGGAATTAATTCAGGATCACTTGATGTCCAGCCATTATCTCCCTTTTCTAATGTGACAGTATTTGAATTACCATCCTCATCTTCAAAAGTGACATCTACAGAATCACCTTTATTGGCATCTTTTGGTAAATCGATAGAAACAGAACCATCATCTTCTGCAGTTAATCCTGGCTTACTCGGCGCGGTAATATCAGCCTCATTACCTTTATTGTCACCACCATGATTTCTATTAGCTAAAAAGATCGCTAATGCACTACCGATTGAACCAGCAACCCATAAAAATAGACCAATTCCATCATCATTATCAGAAAGAGTACCTGTTTCACCAGCAACTAAATGTTCTAAAACAGGACCATCTTGAGTAATAGTTGCTTGTCCCATTACACCATTTGAATCTAAAACATTTAAAGTGGCGTAACATTGTTGTTCCCCTGGTTGGCATTCTTGCCAAAAATCTTTAATAACAACTTCTATATTTTGTTCTTTACTAGATAAAATAAGATCATCCGATTTACGATGCGCTTGAATATCTAATGGAGAAAGTTGAGTATCTGAATCAATTAACTGATACACATCCCCTGCTTTCGCCGTTATAGTATGCTTAGCATGAGGTTGTAATTGTACTTTCTCGTTTGAATTCTTTTCAAAAAAGATTATATTCATATATAACTCTCGTATAAAATGCCTCTAAATTAATTTAGAGGCTATCTAATGTAATACTGCTAACATCTATAAATATCTACCTTTACTTTCTATGACCTATCCTTCTCCTATTATTTATTTCAATAAATTCAAATTGACATAAATTATTATCAACAATAGAAAATGAAGATGTTTCTTTCTCTATCAATTTAATAAAATGAATCATTGGAATATCAAAAAAAGCGCATACTCTAAGTAGGAAAGATACACTCCATTGAACTTCTCCTCGCTCAATCCGTGAAAGGTGCTGTTGACTTATTCCAAAGGCTTTTGCCAATTCGCATCCTGACAGCAAAGAACGTTTTCTTAAAAATTTAATCTCTCGGCCTAAAATCTTATTTATGTCCATAAAAATACCAACATAAGGTTTTAAAAAATACCAAGATAAAATAACCAATTGTTTTAATTATATTTTTTACATGAAAACAACATTACTCTTTTTACTCTCACCTACTGATATCTCTTAACATATACATCTACCCATAACTAAAACAATCCAAATAAGAGTAGCAATACTCTATTTATGAGAACTTTACGCTTTTAATAGAATTCTTTTAAGCCAACAAAATGATAAATTAATCACCCATTATGATAATTAACAAAATGATAAAATTAGACCAAAAAAGCAAAAGATAAATAATAACAATTAACATCTTTAACATAAAAAAACACCAAAAATGTTAAAACAACCTTTTTACTTAATATAAAATTCCCAAAAAAGATAAAGATATATGGAGGATCTAAAAACTCTCTAAAATAAATAGGAAAAAATAAAGTAACAAATACCTCACAGAAAAATAATGCAATATGATAAAAAATAACCCAATTAGATAATTAAATCTAAAAACGTTATTTTTTAATTTATTTATTTCCATCAACATGATAATAATTTATTTACAAAAGCTTATAAATTAATAATTTTGTTTATTGTTAAATATACAAACAAAAATAAACCATTTAATATTAGATTAGGAAGCAAAAGAATTTAATATGAATGCCTATATAGATAATACTTTAAAATTTAAAAACATTATTTTCTCTAACCACATTCTTTTGTTAATTAGAAAAGATTGTGAAATATCCATAACAAAAGATAATGTTAAATATCAAATAGATAACGACAGTATCGTTTTTATAAAAAAAAATTCAGCATTAGATATTATCTTAGGAAAAAATAAAATGCCTGAATTTATATTTTTATCTCATGAAGTTATGATGGAAGTATTAAAAATTACTATTAACAATAAAAAAGAGGAAGTTACTCAAGATAATAATAAAGATAGCTTTATAAAACAAGCAAATCATGAAGATATTCTATTTTTCAATAGATTAAAAAATAAATTTAATGATGAAGTCATTACAAATAACAAAACTTCGCTTAGTCAGATACTAAAAATCGCATATTTACTGTTAAACTTTGATATACCTAACCTTATATTAAAATCAAAACCGGAATTAACATCAGTAAAAGTAAAAGATATTATTATTAGTGACTTACAACATAGCTGGTCTCTAAAAGAGATTAGTAGTAAATTATTTATTAGTGAGTCTTCATTACGAAAAAAACTTGAAGCAGAAAAAACTAATTTTATGACTTTATTAACAACGGTAAGAATGGCACACGCAATGAATCTTCTGGCTACAACAAATTTAACAATAGGACAGATATCTTCATTGTCTGGGTATAAAAATACTTCCTATTTTATTAAAAAATTCAAGAAGTATTATAAAAGCTCTCCGAAAAAACTTAAATGTCTAAATTATAGGGATAAGATAATTTAAAGAACAAATGTTTTTATCTAATTTACCTGAATTAAATATTTCTATATCATAGCCATCTCTTCTCTTGGCTTGCAATAGCGGTAATTCTCTCATATAGATAATATTGGATAAAATCATATAATCTTCCCAAGAGCCTAAAAATGAAAATAGATAATATTTTAGACCTTCCTTATTAAAGGAAAAATTATAATCATGAATATATTTTATATTATATTTTACAGTAATTTTATTTTTAACTTTACTACTAAGGAAATAATTATAAGATACACACAAATTATCATTTGATGAATCAACAAGACTTTTTATTATTTCAATCTGTTTTTTATTTTTATAGCCTAGCCCCTCTATTGCAATATTTGACTTAAAGTCAAAAGGAATAGAAATATCAAAAAACTTAAAATCATCAGAATTATTATCAAGCAATCTATCTTTTGATAAATAAATTAACTGACAATTTATTTTTTTAAAATCAAATACTTTATGTTGAGGTCGATAATATCTAAAATCCCAAAATTTACTTTTTCTATAAAATTCAGGCGTTACCTTAAAATATCGTTTAAAAGCTCTTGAAAAATTCTGCTGAGAAGTAAAAGAGTAATCATTAGATATTTCTGATATAGAATACCGAGTTAATTTAAGCAAAATAGCTGACATAGATAACTTTCTAGACAAAATATATTTAGCAATAGTTGATTTTGTTTTATGCAGAAATAGATCTTGAAAATATCTTTGACTATAACCAGATTTTTTTATTACATCTATTGTTGATATTGGTTTAGTCAGATTATCTTCTATCCAATCAAGGATATCGTTAATTATTTTATCATGCATTTTTTATCCTCTTTAAAATGTATTTTTATAGTATTATAATTGTGCTATTTCATTATTATTTATCAAAATCGCTATAGTATCTAATTTTAAATCAATATTTTTATATTATAGTCCAAACAAACCATTATAACTAAATTAATAAAAATTATTTATAAAATCTTTTTTATCAATAAGTTAATTAATCTCAAAAAATTTTAATACGTTACAATCGTATTATTTATAAATTTAATCACTCTATTTCAAAAAAAATAAGCCTCTACTTATCCTAATGATAAATAGAGACTTATTCAGATAATTATATGAAAATATCTATCAATTATATGCTAAATCATAATATGTCAATCAAACGTAACGATTAGCCAAGCTGAACCTTTATAATCTCCAGCTATCGCATTTGTTCCTTGAAGATGGCTGGTTATCTTAATAGTTCTCAAATCATTAATATCAATTTTAAAATCTTTACCTTTTTGCCCGGTTATTTCATCTGTCATGGTCAACTCACTATAAATTTTATTATTGCTGTTTTGGGTATTCACCATCGGTAATCTTTTTTGAGGATCGTTATCAGTTATATAATCAAGACGTAATCTCACTTTTGTTGCTTTTGAAAAAACACAATTATAAGTTACACTTTCTGTAACTAAGCTGTCATAATTTAATGTATTGAGTTGCCCATGCTTTAAATTTAAAGTACTTACTTGTCCTGTACTTGTTACTATTTTACAAGAAGAAGTTACGTTTAATTGTGATGCTGCTAATCGCATAGGAACAGTGACATCATTCAATGCCCAAGAATTTTGAGGAGGACTCGTTCCTGATAGTGTAAATGCACGAACATAACCTCCTAGATCCATTTCAGGTATAGGTAGCTGAGAATCAATAACCATATCATTTATATAAAATGTCACACTGATTGGAAATTGTACAGTAAATTCACTGGCATGAGCAGTTAATGTTGGTGTAGCCTGTTCACAAACAGCTCCTCTTATATTTACCCAATTCAACATTTGAGTATCAATGGTCATTACCAAATTACTATTAATACGATATGCCATATGGCCTTCTATATTGGTACCAGCCATATTTTGTTATTAGTATACAAAAAAGACAAATATAAAATTCTCTTTTTTACGATTGTGATAGTATCTGCGTACAATTTTTAGACTAAATCAAACAGTAAAAGAATCACTTGTGGAAAACAACCTGCTAAAACTACAATAACTTTATCACACAGCAGATAAATACAGAAAAACGCTCATGACAGATACTAATAAAAAAAAGTTAACAATCAATGATATAGCCAAACTTTGTGGTGTGGGCAAATCGACTGTTTCAAGAGTACTTAATCAAGATCCTATGGTTAATGAAGAAACAAGGAAAAAAGTTAACTCAATTATTGAGAAATATAAATTCACGCCGTCAAAATCTGCACGAGCAATGCGGGGGTACTCTAATCGTTCTTTTGGTATTATCGTCACTCGCCTGGATTCTTATGCGGAAAATCAAGCGGTTAGTGCCATATTACCGATCCTTTATCAAAACAACATTGACCCTATTATTTTAGAAAGCCAATTTAGCCAAGCCAAAGTAGAAGAAAACTTAAAAATGCTCGCCCACCAGAAAATCGATGGCGTAATATTATTTGCATTTTCAGGGATCAATGTGGCTAACTTAGCAAGTTGGAAACAAAAAATGGTTGTTATAGCAAGACCACTAGAAGGTTTTGTTTCCATTTGTCATGACGATGAACGAGCTGTTAACGCTTTAATGCATTATTTCCATCGAGACAAACATTATCAACATATAAGTTTTATCGGGATCCAAATTAATGATGAAACAACGGGTTTATTACGTTATCAAACTTATCTTCAATATTGCCAGCAACATCAATTAATTTCTCAAGCTCAACTTGGTGAACTTAATTATCAAAGTGGCTATTTACTTGCCAAACAAGCATTAGCAAGCAAGCCTCAAGCTATTTTATGTGCGACCGACTCTCTGGCCTTTGGTGTACAAAAATATTTAGCCGAACAGAAAATAGATCATATTGAGGTGGCCTGCATCGGTCGTAATGATCTACTCACCTTTTTATTTCCTCAAACTAAATTCTATCGATTAGGTTTTAGAGAAAGTGGACAAGAAGCGGCTAACATATTGATACAAATGCTAGAAAAAAATATTCCTGCACAAAAAATCATTATATCAAGTCATGACTTAAACCCATGATCAAATAAATTAATGAGCATTAACTGTGATCTTTATCTTGTTATGGGAACGTTCCCATTGGATAAAAAGAAAGATATCGATATATTAAAAATAACCCTACTATTATGAGAATATTAATATGTCGATACCTCAAGATAACCAAGCCATTGAAGAGTTAATTACTCTTGTTGGAGGTTCAGATAATGTTATTAGCGTTTCACACTGTCTAACCAGATTACGTTTTGTTCTGAATGATCCCAATCTCGCTGATATAGATAAAATTAAAAAAATATCTTTTGTTAAAGGCTGTTTTAATAATGCGGGTCAATTTCAAGTTATTGTTGGTATGGATGTTGATATCTACTATAAATTATTAATTGATAAGCTTTCATTAAAAGCTAAATCTAAAGATGATATAAAATCTGACGCGAAAAAGAATATGGGATCCTGGCAAAAGCTGATTGCCAATTTAGCCGAAATTTTTGTTCCATTATTACCTATCTTAATTTGCGGCGGTTTATTGTTAGGATTAAGAAATGTTATTGGCGAAATGCCTATATCAGATAATAAACCCCTTACTTATTTTTATCCTTGGTTAACGCCAATATATGATTTTCTCTGGTTACCTTGTGAAGCCATCTTCCATTTTCTGCCTGTGAGTATTTGCTGGTCGAGTGTAAAAAAGATGGGTGGTACACCTGCACTAGGTATCGTACTAGGTATAACCTTAGTTTCTCCACAGCTAATGAATGCTTACAATTTAGGTTCACAAATTCCTGAAGTTTGGAATTTTGGTTTATTTACTATTGAGAAAGTAGGTTATCAAGCCCAAGTGATCCCTTCGATTTTAGCGGGACTATTTCTGGGATGGTTTGAGACTAAATTACGTCGTTTTATCCCTGATTACCTAAAATTAGTTATTGTGCCGATTGTAACTCTTATTGTCGCCGTTTTTGTTGCCCATGTTATTTTAGGCCCTATCGGTAGAAGCATAGGTGATGGTCTCGCCCAACTGATCAAGTTTTTAATGTTAGGTGATTTTGCCCCTATTGGTTCAACTATTTTTGCCTTTTTCTATTCCCCCATGGTGATCACCGGCTTACATCACACAACGTTAGCAATAGATTTACAAATGACTCAAAGTTATGGCGGTACACCTATTTGGCCGATTATCGCTCTGTCTAATATTGCTCAAGCATCCGCCGTTGTAGGCATTATTATCGTTAGCCGCAAATTAAATGAACAAGAAATTACTATTCCGGCAGCTATCTCTGCTTATTTAGGTGTGACAGAGCCGGCCATGTATGGCGTCAACTTAAAATATGGCTTTCCTATGCTGTGCGCCATGATTGGTGCTGCGCTAGCGGGTTTGATTTGTGGATTAAATAATGTGCTATCTAATGGTATTGGTGTCGGCGGATTACCCGGTATTTTATCTATCCAACCTACTTATTGGTTAGTTTATTTATTGGCAATGATAGTGGCTATTGTCGTCCCTATTGGATTAACCATTCTGGTCTATCGCTATAAAGAAAAAGCAGGCACCTTGCAAGTCGATTAATTTAATCTCAAACTAAAGGTTAAACATGAATTATATCTCTGTTATTCTTTCTGATACTGATATCACCATTAAATATCTTTCAGAAAAAAGCCATTATTCATTTAATACCACAAATAGCCATTACCTTGATTGGCTAAATATGGCTAAAGCTATTAATCATAAATTAAAATCTGCTCAAGGTGGTTTGATATATTCGACAAGTAATAAATCGGATAGCGCTATTATTAAAACCATTGATAATAAAGTAATAAATTTATCAAATTTCTTTACTGAAATATTTAATAAACCTTTTATTTATATCAATAAAGCGCAGCTTGAACATCATCATGATTTAGAAGAAAAAATGGTTACAGTTGCTAATAACTTTGCTTGGTCAATTGAATATTCAGGCTTAGAAACAGGAAAAGATGAATATTGCCAAGAGTCTCTCTTAACTACGGCCAATGGTTATATTGGGTTAAGAGGAACTTTGCCCGAAATGACTATAAGTGATGAGCACTACCCCGCTACCTATATTGCTGGCCTATATAATCAGGCAAGTTCACAAATAGAAAACCATCAGGTGATTAATGAAGATTTTGTTAATGCACCTAATGGGCAATTTATTTCTCTTAAAATTGGTAAGGGAGAATATCTTCATCCAAAGCAACTGATAACACACCATTTAACACGTCATTTAGATTTAAAAACGGGTGTATTCACTAGCCAATGGCATGTAGAAACCCCTGAAGGACAGCAACTTGATATTCATTGTACAAAATTTGCCAATATGGCTGATATGTCACATTACGCCATTTTATATACCTTTAAACCATTAAATTTCTCAGGTGAGATAACGGTTATAACTCGCCTAGAAGGAAATACTTATAATTACGGTGTACAACGCTACCGTAGCCTTAATCCCCATCATTATCATGTGTTACAAGCTGGAGCGAATAAGCAACACGCATTTATATTAGCTCAAACAGATCAGTCAAAAATAGGGATCGGATTATCGTCAACAATCAGGGGTGATTTCTTTGCAAATGAAGATATTGTTTGTCATGTTTCAGATACGCTTGTTGAACAAACCATCACCTTCAACGCTCAACAAAATACCACCTATCAACTTGAAAAATGTGTTGCTGTAACAACCTCTACGGCTTACCCAGACTCATGGCAAGATGTGGTTAATTGGGAACAACAACCTTTACACAGCCAATTGATAAATAGCCAAAAAGCGTGGAAAACGTTATGGGATAGTGCCGATATCTCGATTTCTGGCGATCTGATGACCCAAAAATTACTACGCTTACATACCTTCCATTTACTGTCATCCGCATCACCATTTAGCAATCAGCAACATCAATTAGATGTTTCAGTCACCGCCCGAGGGTTACACGGGGAAGCCTATCGAGGCCATATTTTCTGGGATGAGATCTTTATTCTGCCATTTTATATCATGCACTTCCCTGAAACCGCGCGCCAACTATTACTATATCGTTACCACAGGCTACCTGCTGCACGTCTTGCGGCACGAGCAGAAGGATTTCAAGGTGCTATGTTCCCTTGGCAATCAGGGCATGATGGTAGTGAGCAAACCCAGACACTGCATTTAAACCCCTTATCAGGGCAATGGGATGCCGACCATAGTTGTCGTCAACGTCATGTCTCATTAGCGATTGCCTATAATGTGTGGCTATATTGGCTAAATACTCATGATCACCAATTTATGGAACAGTATGGACTTGAACTACTCAATGACATTACCTTGTTCTGGTTAGACCAATGTCAGTGGGATGAAGGCGATCAACGTTTTCATATTGATGGAGTTATGGGGCCGGATGAATTTCATGAGAAATACGCAGACTCACTTGAAGGTGGCTTAAAAGATAACGCATACACTAATTTAATGGTGGTTTGGTTGTTTAATCAAATAGAGATGTTCATAAACAATGATCGTTTTTCTAAAAAATTACAACAGCTAAACAGCCAATCTAGCGTTTTCAATAAAATACAAGAAGTTAAAAATCGTATTGCTATCAATATTGATGATCATGAAATTATTGAACAGTTCTCAGGTTATTTTCAATTAAAAGATCTGGATTGGGAAAGCTATCGAAAAAAATACGGCAATATCTATCGTATGGATAGAATTTTGCGTAAAGAAAATAAATCTGCCGATGATTACAAAGTAGCTAAACAAGCAGATACCCTGATGTTATTTAATAACCTAGATAAGCAAACCGTACATTCCCTAATTACCTCTCTTGGTTATTCAGTTTCTAAGCACTTTGCTGAAAAAAATCTACATTACTATTTAGAAAGAACCTCTCATGGTTCCACACTGTCACGCATTGTCCATGCTTATCTCGCAGAACAAATACAGTTACATGATTTGTCATGGCAACTTTATCAAGATGCTCTTTATTCAGATTATAATGATATTCAAGGTGGAACAACTGCCGAAGGTATTCATACTGGTGTCATGGCGGCAACATTAAATACCACCATTATGGCTTATGCCGGTGTTGATATTCGTCAGGATATGCTGACCATCACCCCTTCACTCCCTCAACAATGGCAAAAGCTAAGCTTTAAATTATTGCATCGCTCTACTTTATATCAAATTAATCTCACTCATAAAGAAATTAGTATTTTAAGTGATAAGCCCAGTACTATTTTAATTAACCATCAAACGCATAAGCTAACCGCCAATACGTTATTAGTATTAAATTTAAATGGAGACACGCAAAATGACTAAAGGTCTTATTTTTGATCTGGATGGCGTAATTGTTGATACCGCCAATTACCACTATATTGCGTGGAAAAAGCTATCTAATGAAATAGGAATTGATTTTGACAAAGATTTTAACCATTTATTAAAAGGAATAAGTCGAATTGAGTCATTAGAGCTTATTTTATCTCATGGTAATAAAAGTGATGTTTATTCTGCGGATGAAAAAAAATCATTAACAGAAACAAAAAATAAATATTATCTTGAGTTATTAAATAATATTACTCCAAAAGATATTTTACCGGGTGTTTTAGATCTAATAGAACAAGCAAACAATAATCACATTCCTTGTGCTATTGCATCAGCTTCAGAAAATGCCCCAACCATATTAGAAAAATTAGGCATTAAGCATTATTTTAAGGCAATTGTTGATCCTAAAACACTCAAAAAAGGCAAACCCGATCCTGAAATATTTTTGCGTGCGGCTGAGTTTATTCACATTCCACCACATTTATGTATCGGATTTGAAGACTCGATTGCTGGAATACAATCGATTAAACAAGCGGGCATGTATGCAATTGGCGTTACTGCTGACGGCCCCTTACCAGAAGCAGATTTAGCTGTTCACTCATTAACTGAAATAGATATTCATTCACTTTTTTAATAAAAAAACATGGGGATAATAAACCACCATTATTCCCGATATAAGGAATAAACAATGAACATCAAACACCTTGCGATAGCGACTTGTATCGGCATTGCCGTGCCGACAATTGCTCACGCCAATACAAATGAATTATCGATAGAACAACGATTAGCTCGACTAGAAGAGAGAACGTTAGCCGCTGAAAAAAGAGCTGAGTTAGCAGAGCAACGTGCCGCTAAGTTAGAAAATGCGTTAAAACAAAATCAGGCGCTTAATAACAATCTATCACAAACTAGCGAAACTATAACTGCGCCACCGTCATCGTTGATAGAAACAAATACCGGTTATGGGAAACTCAAGTTATATGGTGATGTTGAATTTAATACAGATATTGCAAGTAAAAAAGGCCAGCTAACCTCCATTAATATGCGCTCAGGTAAAGAAAAAGACTATGGCGATTATGATAAATGGGGGATCAATGGGCGTATATTAATTGGCTTAGACGGAGAGCGCCTGTTAGATAATAAAAATTATGCAGGCTTCACTGTTCAACCTCTAGCAAATATTGATGGTAAGGTATCTCTCGACGATGCCGCTTTTTATTTTGGTAAAAAAGAGCGTTGGCAATTTAAGTTAGGTCGTTATGAAGCTTATGACATGTTCCCGCTTAATCAAGATACTTTTGTTGAATATTCAGGCAACACTGCAAATGATACTTATAGTGATGGCTTTGGTTATATCTACATGATGAAAGAAGGTCGAGGGAGAAGCAATAGCGGTGGTAGCATGATGTTTAATAGCCAATATAATAATTGGTATTTTGAAACTAATTTATTAATTGAAGATGGAACGTCTATTTTTGCTAACAAGGAATATCACGGAAATAAACTATATAATAATAAAAATGTTATTTATTTTCGCCCTGTTATTGCATGGAATAACAATAATTTTAAAGTTGCTGTAGCCTTAGAAAAAAATATTATCAATAATGCTTATGGTTATGATGATAAAAAAACGGGTGAATTTAGAGATCAATCCAAACGCAACGGTTATGGATTAACTTTAGGCTGGAGCAATCTACAACAAAATCCTGAAAATGGTGTCACAATAAATTGGAATACCGCTTATTTAGACGCTAACGATGAGAACGACTTTACAACAGGTACTAATATTTTATGGCGTAAATTACAATTAGGCTATATCTATGCCCATAATAATATTAAGTCATATACTATTAATAGTGATGATGATAACAATAATGATATTATATTTGGCCCAGGAAAATATAATATCCACACTCTCTATTCCTCATATGAATTACCTAATATTTTAGATATGGATAATTTTAAAATCTATTTAGGCGCATATTATTCTGTTATTAATGGTAAAGATATTGAAATAGAAAATAGCGATAAAGATCGTTATGGTGTAAGAGCACGTTTTAAATACTTCTTCTAGATTTAATTATTAATATATTGGATGAGAATATCATCCAATATACCCCATGAGAATAATTTTCATTTATATTAAAAATAAGAAAGATTTATATCAGTACAACATCTTATTTTATTTATCTTTTATAACATCTTTAACACAATAATGATTCATTTATGAAATAAGTCAGAAATATATCTCTTTTTAATTACGCCCTATCTCACAGAATATAAAATCCCTCTTATTTACCATTGACGAAATAAATTCTGAGCAGTAAATATAATAAGTAACGATTATAAGAATAGCAGACCATCTATAAAAGATGGCTTTTTTAATCTTTTATTTGTCTCATTTTTTAGACAGTTTTACAGAAAACACCGGAGAATAACCTTATGACTCAACCAAATACAGCAACAGACTTTTCAATTAATGACATGAAAACATTAATTGAAACAATGCAAATTTATAAAAAAGATAACCATGACAAAGGGATAACTCGTATTGCCTATAGCGAAGAAGATGAAGCAGCCCATCTCTATCTTGCTAGTATAATGAAAGAGGCAGGCCTTGAAGTCTATCGTGACGGTATTGGCACACTCTACGCTCGCTTACCGGGGCAAGATAGAACGTTACCCGCCGTAGGAACAGGCTCTCACCTTGATACCGTTCCCCAAGGGGGGGCTTATGATGGTGCCTTAGGAGTTATTGCTGGTTTTTATGCTTTGATGCAATACAAACCACAACAACTGAAACGTGATCTAGAGTTAATTGTATTCCGAGCAGAAGAATCGAGCCGATTTGGGTTTTCATGTATCGGAAGTAAAGTGCTAACAGGGAAAATTGACCATACTCGATGGGAGCAAAATAGAGATGATGAAGGTAATAATTTCTTTGATGTTTTAAAATCCCTTGGTTATCAACATGAAAATTTAGATCAATGTTTGCTTAAATCAGATCGTTATAGTGCATTTGTTGAGTTACATATTGAGCAAGGTAAACGTCTAGAAAACGATCAAAAAACAATTGGAATTGTCAATGGTATCGCTGCGCCAACACGTTTTTCAGTCACCGTAAATGGCCATGCAGACCACTCTGGTGCAACGCCAATGTATCAACGTCAAGATGCGTTAGTGGCGAGTGCGGGTATTATTACTGATATCAATCATGCTGCCTGTACAGAAGCGGTATACGGCACCGTAGGTACCATTGGTAAGCTTAATGTCATACCAAACTCGATGAACGTTATTCCAGGACAAGTAAAATTCTCCGTGGATATTCGTGGTATTGATACGGACAGTATTCAACGTGTTGTACAGCGTTTAACAAACAGTGTTGAGAAAGCAGAAAAAGATTTTGGTGTAAAAATAATAGTGCAACCTATTTCGGCTGAATCACCAGTAAAACTGGATGACTCAATTTGCCAAGTTATTGAAAATATTTGTCAAAAACACGATATCAATTATATGACTATGTTAAGTGGTGCCGGTCATGACTCAATGAATATGGCATCTTTATACCCGACAGCGATGATTTTTACCCCCTCTGTTGCGGGGATTAGTCATCACCCAGACGAATTTACGGAGTTTAGTGATATTGCAATAGCTGCAGATATCTTAGCAGAAACATTAGGTGTTCTAGCTAATCAATAATGACTGATAATCTCTTTTAAGCGTGTAATGGCATCATCATTTTTTATTGCTTTTGCCCATAACGTATCAAAGAGAGATTGATATTGAAATATTGCTTCCGTTGATGAAGATACTGTCGCAATACCCGTACTTACATTAGGAAATTCACCTAAGCGAAATGGACTAACCGCTAAAGAGAGAGGTGCTTTGTTTTGATAAAACAATTGAAAGGTTAAAGATGGCATCGTATCTGAAATAATTGCAATATTAAGATGACTATTTTTTTGCTCTAACTTTTCAATTAAATGGCTGATTTCTTGTTTTGCGCGTTGTTTTCTTTCTTGTTGAATGGCTTTACTTACATTAACAGAGCCTAGCATACCAACATAAAGAAATTTTTCGATTTGCTGCTGGCTAATTAGATTATAAATATGCGGTGAGTGTAATGATTGATGCTTTTTACGCTCTTTTAAAATAGATAAAACTTCTTGTTGCTTCTTTGTTAGCGCATTCTCAGGAGAGGCTTCTGTTAACATCTCGACAAGCGTTTTATCATAACAATCAGAGGTTAATAAATAAGAAAAGGGTTCGAAATGGGTATAAATATGGGAAGATTGCGTTTCAAGTTGGCGCATTCGTTCAAAAAAGCCATTAGCGCTAGAGTAATACTCCGTATTAATACCTAATAAGCTACTTAATGAGGTGTTAAGTAATCGAGCAAGATTATCTAATGTCTCAATTTTAACGATTTCACCCTTTTCTAATCGATAGACAGCGGCACGGGAGATCCCTAAACTTTCAGCTACATCTTCAGCTTTTAATGAGGAGGCAATACGATAAGCACGCAGTCGATGACCAATGGACAAGTAATCTATCTTTTCTCTTGATATATAAGACATTTTATTATTGCTCCACCAAAGATAAAGGATATGTATAAAAAATAGACATCAAATAATTTAGCCATATATAGTTTAAAGGAAATAGATAATAAAAAATATTACCTTCTTCACATAGAAATCAAACAAATCGCAGTAGTACCTAGCTGATAACATAAATTAGGTTTTAAATTAGGTGTTATCAAAAAGATAGCCTCACCAGGGAACTATCATAATAATAAATAGAAAAAGCACTGTAATCATATTGCAGTGCCTTTTCTATTTAACAGGAAACATATTATCTTATTAACAATACAATCAACTAATAATATAACAACATAATAATGTAACAAAATACTGATATGTATTTTTTCAAAAAGAAATCAATAAATAAAAATTTTATAATTAGCTAATTATAAAATTATAATATGAATTTATTTTATAAGATTAATGTAAATAACTTTTCATTGAATAAAAAAGGAATTGATATGACTATAATAATAAATATGAAAGAATCGACTGATTTCTATTTACCTAAAGGGATCGTAACAACAGGAGTTATGGCTGGGTGGCCCCAAAAATCACCAAATAAAATAACAACAGTAACTTATACATTTCCAGATTACAATACATATCGAGAAATGATAAAAAGCAAAACCCCAATAACAGAAAGTGAAGAAAAAAACACGTTAAAAAATATATATGAATATCATAGATTATATAATATTAGGGAACAAAAAAAACAAGAATTAAACACAATTGAAGATAAAGATAGCGAGGATTCAAAAAAAAGAATTAAAGAATTAGAAGAAGAAATAGAAAAAATAGAAGATAAGATTATTAATACACTAGATAATATACATCCCTATTTTTATTTAACTCAAGAAACGATATTTCCTCATCAACAAGAAGTTATCGAAGAAATATTACAACATGTCTCAGATATAGTATCTATATCTTTTAATAAAATTTCACCCTATACCAATGCTGATTTAAAGTTTGGCTATTATAATCAATTTATTGACATGTCCGGTCATAAATTAATTTCAAGTAGTCGAAAAGGTAATGGTTCTAATCCTAACGTGGAAGGTACACCTAGGAAAGAAATAAAACCAGATGAAACTCATGACCTTCCTGGAACTATATTTGTTAATTTTTCTACACTAGAATATTATAAAACAATCAATCAGGATGGTATTGATGAGTATATAAAAAATGAGGCTAAAATCAATGACGTGTATTATTTTAATAATGATAAAACTATTTCAATAGCAAGAGGTAATAATAATTTATTCAAAGAATACCAACAAAATAAACATAAAATTGGCTCATATGAATATCTTGTTTTTATGCATGAATTAGGCCATTCTCTAGGGCTAAACCATAGCTGGAAATATATACCAAATAAAAAACATAAAGTATTATATTCATATAAATATTCAATTATGAGCTATGATTCTGCTGATATTGAAGAGGCAGATTTTGGTGGCCTTTATCCCATGACCTTTATGCTACTAGATATATTATTGTTACAATATCTCTATGGCCCAAATATGACCACACGTCTTGAAAATAACACCTATGGTTTTCATTCCAATACGGGACGCGCTGCTTACTCTTTAAAGAGTATAGAAGATAAATTAGTGAGCTGTATTTGGGATTCGGGGGGAATTGATACATTAGACTTTTCCCTATATACCGTTAATCAAGTCATTAATCTCAATGAAGGCTGTTTTTCAGATATTGGAGGATTACGGAGTAATATCTCTATTGCCTACAAAACGATTATTGAAAATGCTATTGGTGGTAAAGGTGATGATACTCTCATAGGAAATCGTTTTGATAATAATCTTAGTGGTGGTGATGGCAATGATTTATTCTATGGCGGTGCTGGCAATGATTTACTTTATGGCGGCTCTGGAAACGATGTTATATACGGAGAATTGGGAAATGATGTGCTCTTTGGTGATGATGGGGATGATATGCTTATTGATTATTATGGTGCCAATATGTTAGATGGTGGTAAGGGTAATGATCAGATCTGTGCAGCCTCAACAGATAGAGGGCTTCCAGGCAGAAATATCATTCTAGGGGGAGAAGGTGATGATGAAATATATTTGGGCACAGGAACTCATCGTATAACAGGTGGACAAGGAAATGATACCTTTAATTTTTTCTGCTATGAGGGGGTTGAAAGCAATAGTTCAATTTGGGATTTTGAAAAAAACAAGGATAAAATAACTTTGATCACTAGAGATTTTAGAAAAATAGATATATCAAAAATGAAAAAAGTTGATAAGTTATCAGGAAGTAAAAATGAATTTTCATTAAATCATAACAAACCAGCCAACAAAACCATCATAGACGTTTCAACATCTTCTAACGATGATAAGTCCATTGTACATATAGAGATTGTCGGTATATTTAACCATGATGAACTCTTTGCAGTATAAATAAATCTCACCATATGATTTGTTAAAATTTTAAACTATTTCTCTATAAATAATCATCAATTATTATATTAATAATAATCCAGCATAATAACGATAACCAACTAAAAACACACTAATAAATAGTGTGTTTCTATAAACTTTATTTCTATAAATATAACAACCAACTAATAATATAAAAAATACTGATATGTATTTTTTCAAAAAGCAATAAAACAACAAAAATACAATAATTAGCTAATTATAGAATAAGTTTATTTTATAATAATTAATGCAAATAATTTATTATTAAATAAGAAAGGAATTTATATGACTATAGTAAAAAATGTTAAAGAAACGACTAATTTCTATTTACCTAAAGGGATCATCACAACAGGAACTATGATAGGTTGGCCAAAAAAATCACCAAATGAAATAACAACAATAACTTATACATTTCCAGATCATAACACATACCGAGAAATTATAAAAAACAAAAACCCATTAACAGAAAATATGAGAAAAAAAACACTAAAAGATATATATGAATATTATAGGTTAGTAAATATTAGAGAACAAAAAAAACAAGAATTAAACACCATTGAAGATAAAGATAGTGAGGCTTCAAAAAAAAGAATAAAAGAATTAGAAGAAGGAATAAAAAAAATAGCAAATGATATTTATACTATACTAGATAATATACCTATCTATATTTATTCCACTCAAGAAACAATATTCCCCCATCAACAAGAAGTTATCGAAGAAATATTAAAACATGCCTCAGATATATTACCTATATTTTTTAAAAAAATATCACCATATAGCAATGCTGATTTAAAGTTTGGTTATTATAATCAATTTGTTAATATATCTGGTACAAAATTCATTTCAGGTTATCGAAAAGGCAGTGCTAGTCATCCTAACGAGGAAGGTACACCTATAAAAGTGATAAAACCAGATGAAGAACATGACTCTCCTGGAACTATATTTATTGATTTTTCTTCACGCGAATATTATAAAACAATTAAGCAAGATAATATTGATGAATATATAGAAAATGAGGCAGATATCTATGATATATATTATATTAATAATGATAAAACTATTACAATAGCAAGGGGTAATAATGAGTTACGCAAAGAATACCAACAAAATAAACATAAAATCGGCTCATTTGTATACCATACTTTTATACATGAATTAGGTCATTCTCTAGGGCTATTCCATATTTGGGAATACATACTAAATGAAAAGCATAAAGTATTAGATTCACTTAAATACTCAGTTATGAGCTATAAGTGTCCTGATATTAAAGATGCAGATTTTGGTGGCCTTTATCCCATGACCTTTATGCTAGTAGATATATTATTATTACAATATCTCTATGGCGAAAATATGACCACACGTCTTGAAAATAATACCTATGGATTTAATTCCAATACGGGACGCGCCGCTTACTCTTTAAATAACATAGAAGATAAATTAGTGAGCTGTATTTGGGATTCGGGTGGAATTGATACATTAGACTTTTCCCTATATACCGTTAATCAAGTCATTAATCTCAATGAAGGCTGTTTTTCAGATATTGGAGGATTACGGAGTAATATCTCTATTGCCTATAAAACGATTATTGAAAATGCGATTGGTGGTAAAGGTGATGATACTCTCATAGGAAATCCTTTTGATAATAACCTAATCGGTGGTGATGGCAATGATTTATTCTATGGCGGTGATGGCAATGATTTATTCTATGGTGGCTCTGGAAACGATGTTATATACGGAGAATTGGGAAATGATGTGCTCTATGGTGATGATGGAGATGATATGCTTATCGATTATTATGGTGCTAATATGTTAGATGGTGGTAAGGGTAATGATCGGATCTGTGTAGCATCAACTGATAGGGGGCTACCAGGCAGAAATATCATTCTAGGGGGAGAAGGTGATGATGAAATATATTTGGGTACAGGAACTCATCGTATAACTGGTGGACAAGGAAATGATACCTTTAATTTTTTCTGTTATGAGGGCGTTGAAAGCAATAGTTCAATTTGGGATTTTGAAAAAAGCAAGGATAAAATAACGTTAATCACTAGAGATTTTAGAAAAGTAGATATATCAAAAATGAAAAAAATTGATAAGTTATCAGGCGATAAAAATGAATTTTCATTAAATTATGACAACCAAGCCAACAAGACCATAATAGATGTTTCAATATCTTCTGACGACGGTAACTCAATTGTACATATAGAGATTATAGGTATATTTAACCACAATGAACTCTTTGCAGTATAAATACATTTCACCATATGATTTGTAAAACTTTAAATTATCACTCTATAAATAACCATCAATTATTATATTAATAATCCAGCATAATATGCGTATAAATAATTAATAGTAATCGACTAAAAACATACTAATAAATAGTATGTTTTTATAAAAGTTATTCCTATATATATCCATTAATTATAAAATTAAGAAATATATAAAATTCTCTTTTGGTAAAAGGATTTAATATGAATAGTTTTAACTCAATAAAAAAACCAACTTACTTCTATCTACCTGATGGTAAAATTGTTATAAATTATATGTATGGTTGGCCTAAACAACCACATAGTAATATCACCAAAATAAATTATATATTCCCTGATTATGATAAAAAAAGAAATTACTCAAATAAAAAATATTCAGTAACAGAAAAAGATAGAATAGAATCAATAAAACATACCGCTAAAGTATATGAATTGACCTATCTTAAGGAAAAAAAAGAAAAAGAAATCGCTTCATTAAAATATGATATGAATAAATATTCAATAAGTAGAATAGCTGAATTAGAAAAAGATATAGAGGATATAGAAAATAGTATTATTTTTCACAAGAATAGTATACATCCGTATTTTTACAATACACAAACAACCATATATCCTCATCAACAAGAAGTTATTTCCGATATTCTTAGTGAAATTGCCCATATAACACAAGCAAAGTTTGTTGCATCTAATCCAGAATTCGATGCCGATATAAAATTTGGTTTTTACGATGATTTTCATATTAGTCATGGTTCAATAGAATTTTCATATACCACCAGAGGTTTTGCAACCTACCCTAGCAGATATTCAACCCCTATAAAAAAGATAAATATTGATGAACAATACCAATACTCTGGAACTATATTTTTAAATTTATCATCACACCAATATTATAAGATAATACATCAACATGATCTTGATAATTATATAAAAACAGAAGGTAATATTGGTGATGCTTTCAATTTTAAAGATAATGGTACTGTTCTGATAATAAAAAAAACCAATACTCTAATTGAAACACTAAAAAATAATAAATATCAGCCAGGCACATATCATTATAAAGTTATTTTGCATGAAGTTGGTCATGCACTCGGGCTAAACCATAGTTGGCAATACTTAGAATATAAAGATAAAAATCATGTATTAGCTTCATTGAAATATTCTGTTATGGGTTATGATATACCAACCTCAGAGCATGCTGATTTTGGTGGTCTTTATCCCATGACCTTTATGTTACTAGATATATTATTATTGCAATATCTCTATGGCCCAAATATGACCACACGCCTTGAAAATAATATCTATGGATTTCATTCTAATACCGGACGTGCCGCTTACTCCTTAAAAAGCATAGAAGATAAATTAGTAAGTTGTATTTGGGATTCGGGGGGAATTGATACATTAGACTTTTCCCTATATACCGTTAATCAAGTCATTAATCTCAATGAAGGCTGTTTTTCAGATATTGGAGGATTACGGAGTAATATCTCTATTGCCTACAAAACGATTATTGAAAATGCTATTGGTGGATCAGGTCATGATACTATCATAGGAAATAGTGCTAATAATGAACTTCTAGGTGGTGATGGTAATGATACTATCGATGGTGGTTTGGGTAATGATCACCTCTATGGTGGTATGGGTAATGATATTCTCTATGGTGATATAGGTAATGATTATCTCTATGGAGGTATAGGTGATGATATTCTCCATGGTGGTATGGGTAATGATATTCTCCATGGTAGTATGGGTAATGATTACCTCTATGGAAATAAAGGTAATGATCAACTCTTTGGTGGTGATGGAGATGATACCCTTGTTGATTATTATGGAAGTAATACATTTATTGGTGGTAAAGGTAATGATCTATTATTTTCTATATCAAAGGCAGGACATAATGAACTTCAAGGTGGTGAAGGGAATGATATATTTTATTGTGGATTAGGTACTAATCTATTATATGGTGAACAAGGAAATGATACTTTTAACTTCTTATGCCATAAAGGCGCTAAAAGTTATAATTTAATTTTTGATTTTAATACGAATGAAGACAAAATTATTTTTGTTGATCAAAATTATAAAAAAATCGATATATCAAAAATGAAACGAGTAGAACAATTATCAGGAAATGAAAATGAAATAGTTTTACATAATGATATTCATACAAATAAAACCACAATAACAATTTCAACAGCCAATAACGACCATCATTCGACTATCTTTATAAAACTTGAGGGTATATTAAGTTACAATGATCTTTTAGATATGTAAAGATATTATTTTTATTAATAATAAGGATTACATTGTAGTCCTTTTTTTTATTGAGATGTTCTGTTTTTTTACAGTATAAAAATAATACATTATGTTATTTTTATTTTATTTATTATTCACCAATATTATTATTACTATAGAAATAAAACAAACATCAAACATCAAACATCAAACATCAAACATCAAACATCAAACATCAAACA
>OBXR01000064.1_pt1 | contig 34458 bp, 34 predicted proteins | sample 1476651 | NCBI WGS metagenome assembly OBXR01 (sample SAMEA2580175, study PRJEB22360) | human gut metagenome | biome: human gut; feature: human-associated habitat; material: faeces | place: Denmark | collected 2008/2010 | reverse complement strand
ATTCAAATGTAGTAGTCAATCATGTACCAGAGCTGAAAGTCCAAAAACGAGTTTATAACAAACTTGGTGATGGTCAAAACTTAGATGGTAAGCTCATCAAGCTTGGTGATAAGTTCTATTACTTCTTAGATGGAGCTAAGTTGCCTGCTAATCGTGGTGAAGCACTCAAAGAATATCGTTTCTATGATGATTTTGACGAAAAGGGTGACGAATTCACAGGTGAATATAAGGCAATGGCTGCTGTTGACATCAAATTGAAAGATGGTTCAGTTATCAAGGCTGGTACAGATTTATCACAATATGCAGAGCTGAAGTATGACAAAGCTAGAGGAATTGTCGAGATTTCTATGAAGCAAGACTTCTTAGATAAGGTAGATAATGCGTCTGAATTTGATGTAGATACTGCGGTTCAAATGAAACGGATTGCGTCAGGAACGTTTGAGAACACTTATAAGAATGTGGTGAATGGTCATGAGCTTGTTTCTAACACAGTTAAGACTAGCACTCCAGAGCCAGAAAAACCACAACCTAAGAAACCAACCCCTGCACCAAAAACACCAGCCCCAGCTTTACCTAAAACAGGTACAGCTTCTGGTATTGGATTGTCTGTTTTGGGAATGCTCCTTGCAGGCTTTGGTCTGTTTGGTTTGAAAAAACAGAAAGAAAATTAAGAATGAAAGTAGGCATGATAAATAAGTTGTCATGCCTTTTATTTATAGAAAAGAGGAAAAATAGTATGGATATTAAGACTTTAAAATTAGATCCAAAATTTATTGGACAAGCATATTACGAATGTTTGGGGACTGCCCCTCGTCAAGTTGAAGGACAGGCAGGACAATATCAACGTCATGTTTTAAGTAATGAGAAACATGGGGTATTTCATGTGATTACACCAGCTTCTAATGAAGTATTTGAGGAAGATTCTTTGGTAGAAGTGGTTGAGCCACGTTTATTTGAAGATCGTAGTTTGAATGGTCGTAATGTTGCGCCAGCGTTGAATGTATTGGCGAAAGGTTTGAAAAAAGTGGGAGGAGCTAACTAATGGCAAAAGTAGGATTGAATTTTGGTGAAAAATTGCAGATTGCTGATAAACAGTATCGTGTTTTAAATGATGGTTTGGTTGATTTGAAACAAATTTTTGGGAAAATGGTGTTTTTGCGTGTTGAAGGGCAAGATGTTATCTATGAGGAGGACACAACTCAACCACGTCGTCAAGATGGCTCTTATCCTACAGTTTCTACTGGAGAAGTTCGTGGAATTGTGGTTGGTGTGAAGTCTTATGTACAACATCAACCAATTTTTGTTACAGTTACAGATCAATCTTTATCAGATATTGAAGCTTTAAAATTAAAAAATCGTGAAGAGGTAGATTTTGATAATATTGTGGTAACTTATTCTTCTGTTGGGAATAATCAGTTTAAGTTGTTTGCTTCTGCAATTAAACGTGTAGGAACTAATCAAGCTCCTAAACAACAAAAGCAAGAGGAGCATAAAGGATAATGTGAAATAAGGAGGAATTAGATGGTACGTTTGCTACCGCAATATCGTGGAGTAAGGATAAAACCTTATATGCGGCATATGAATTATATTTTATTTGGTTTCTTTTTTTCTCCTTTTTTTGTGGCTGTATTATTTTATATGTATTTACATATAAAAGATTATCAAGTTCTTGATTATGTTAAAATTGGTTTAACAGTAGGTCTCTTTTTATTATCTGTTTTTTTTTCAATTTATTTAACTTGGTTTTTGCAAGAAGTTACACCATTTTTTAAGAAAATGGAACGATTAGGTAAATTGTCTTTTTATTTATTTGAACATGGTTATTTTTATGAAAAGACAAAGCAGGGGAGTAAGCAGAAGTCTATTAAGTTTCCGCCTGTTTATATGCAACAAGGTAAATATGATTTATCTATTTCATTTAAAATGGCTGGAAATAAGTTTCAGGAAAAATTTAAAAAAATGGGTGGAGAACTAGAAGATACGTTTTTTATGGATTTCGTGGAAACGTTAGATGAACCAAAGTTTAAAACTTATAAACTGGCTTATTCTGCTTATTTGAATCGGATTTCAATACCAGAAGTTATTTGGAATAAGGAAAAAGGGGTTCGCTTAATGAAAAATCTTTATTGGGATTTTATTAGTGATCCTCATTTACTTGTTGCAGGTGGTACTGGTGGAGGTAAGACGGTTTTACTACGTTCATTGATTGATTGCTTGGCAAAGATTGGTGTAGTAGATATTTGTGATCCAAAACGTGCAGATTTTGTGACTATGGCAGATATGCCAGCTTTTCAAGGTCGTGTTGTTTTTGAAATTCAGGATATTGTTCAGCGTTTTCAAAATGCTGTTGTTATAATGATGGCTAGATACGATTTTATGCGTAGTGAAATGCAACGTTTGGGACATAAGGATTTGAAGAAATATTATGAGTATGGGTTAGAGCCATACTTTTTTGTTTGTGATGAGTACAATGCTTTAATGTCTATGCTGGATTTTAAACAAAGGAATTTAGTAGATGATGCAATTGGTCAATTTCTGTTGTTAGGGCGCCAAGCTGGATGTTTTGGGATTATAGCTATGCAAAAGCCATCTCGTGATGATTTGGGTTCGAAGTTACAAGCAAATATTAACTTTCGGATTTCTGTAGGTCGATTGGATGAGTATGGTTATGATTCTTTATTTGGTGCTGAAAATCGTAATAAGGAATTTAAGTATGTGAAATACGTTTCTGGTCGTCGTGTCTATGGGCGAGGCTATGCAGCTGTTTTTGGAGAAGTGGCACGAGAATTTTATTCACCATTGTTGACAAAAGGTTTTTCATTTTATGATGAATTTGTGAAAATTGAACGTCATGAAAATCAATTTGATCCAATGGAGAATACACAATTACAAGCAGATTTGCTGATGAGTGATGATTTGTTAGAGTTTGCGAAGAAAGCAACGGAAAGTCAATCTATTGCTGAGGAGGAATTAGAACCATTTGATGTAGAAGAAATGGAGGAAATGCCATTGGAAGATGAAGTATTGTTTAGTGTAATGGATGTGGTTAAGGAAACTAAAAAATCTTTTAGTCAAGTTACAAAATTGGTAGCTCTTCTGGAAGAGGAAGACTATCATCAGTTTACACGTGAGGAAGGAAATATTATTTTTTCAGATGATGAATTGCAGTTGGTAAGTCGTCTTTTTGAAAAGAAAGAGAATTTCACAGGCACGTGGAAACAACTATTATCTCAGTATTTTACGGGAGAATAGTAGAAGAAGGGCTATTGAGCTCCTTCTGATGAGAGATAGGATAGGTGTAGGGATAGGTCTGACCGTAGGGCAGCCGCTTATCCCGATACACCGATTATCCTATCTCTCATCAGAGGGATTTTCAATTTTCAACCCCCGATTTCTAATAGGGGGGTAATATTTGAAAAAATACAAATTACAACCCGCCTTGTCCCAAGTGTATCAAGGGTTTACGAGTTTTTGATACTGTAAACTTTTGGGCGGAAAACTGTAAACTTTATGAAGAAAAAGGAGGAAATATTCATGAATCCAATGTATTTAAAGGATTTTAGGAAGAAACGAAAATTAACTCAAAAGAAGTTTGCATTATCTGCAGGGATTAGCTTGCAGAGCTTAAAATTCTATGAAACTGGTCGTCGTGAACTGACACTAGATAAGTTTCGTGAAATAAAGTCTAAGTTTGGTTGTTTAGAATATGATCCGTCTCGATTACGTGTGATGGTGGACTATGTGAGAATTACGTTAATGAGCATACGAGACTTAGAATTTTTTTGTAAAAAATTTTTGCATGTTGCTTTTAAAGACTTTCAGTCGTATGAATCTAAGCTGATGAATTATAACCACTTGTGGAAACGGGGTGATATTTGGATCTTTGATTATTTTGATAAATTTGAAACAGGTAATTATCAAATCACAATGCAGCTGTCTGGGAAAGGTTGTCGCCAAATGGAACTCATTTTTGAAAATGAGGGAATTACTTGGCTTGATTTTTTTCGAGAATTAAAGATAGCTTACGGAGAAGATATGCGTGTTACTCGCTTAGATTTGGCAATTGATGAATTGTATCAAGGATATGAAAAGGAAACAGAACAATTTTTGTTATCAGATATGATTACAAAGTATTATCATAAAGAATTGGATTTCAATAGTATGCGGACATGGAATTACATTGGTGGTGGTTCTTTAAATTTTGAAGATGAACAGGAAATTGAGGAAAATCGTCAAGGTATTTCTCTTTATTTTGGCAGTCGTCAATCTGAAATGTATTTTAACTTTTATGAAAAGCGATATGAACTAGCAAAACAAGAAAATCTAAGTGTAGAAGAGTCCTTGGAAGTATTTGGAATTTGGAATCGGTATGAAATTCGTTTATCTCACGGAAAGGCTCAAGGAGTGGTGGAAGAATACTTGTTAGGTGTAGATCTAGCAGAAATTGCACGAGCTTTAATCAATAGTAAAATCAATGTTTATGACGGCTTGAATGATTATGGTGCTTATCTTATGGATAAAAAATGGCAATTGTTATTTGGCGGAGTTGAACCGTTGAAATTATCAACTCAGCCTGAATCGTATAACATTGAACGTACGATTCGCTGGTTAATGTACCAGGTATCTGATTCACTTGCTTTGGTAGAAGAATATGACAAATTAGTTTGTGAAGAAAATTTGCGAATGATTATCAATTCAGGAGAACTAAACGATCGAGGTGAGAAAATTTTAAATTCAGTAAGGAGCAGTCTTTCATGTATGCAGAAAAGCAGTTGAAGTTATTTTTGGAAAGCAGAGAGGACTTAGAACCAATTGTAAAAAGTTGTGTTTTGATGATTCCAGATAGAGTATTTTATTATCCTGAAATAGAACAAGGGACAATGAATACTTATCAGATGGATATTCAAGAATTGGTTCGTCAAGCTCGTTCTTCTTGTGATAAAGATACTTTTGCGGGTTTATTTGTTTTACAACAAGATTATGAACGGGATTTAAGACAGTTAGTTACTTTGAAAAGAAGGTTGTTGATTTTTGGGATTTTAATGCAGTCTGAGAAAAAACAAAGGGAAGTTGTATTAAAACTTTGTGCGGAACATGGTTTGTATAAGCGCTTGTTAGCACGAAGGGAATCTTTTAGAAAGTAGAGATAAAAAGATGAGAATGATTCGTTCACCTACAAAAAAGAAGGTTAGTTGATATAAAAGTAAAGCTATAAATAATATAATAAAAAGGAGAAACAAAAATGGCTGAAACAACAAAAACATTTATTAAACAAGTAAAAGGCACTTCTTCTGAATTGGGCGAACTTTTACAGGCAAATAAATTTGAGGAAGCATTTGACGCTTCCCTACGTTTAAATAATCTTTTGAAAAGTGAACAGTTTGAGGAATTGACTGGAAAACAGATAAAAGAATCAGGACTTGAAGATATTCAAAGTGAACTTAAAAAATACTGGTGGGCTAATAAAGAAATGCGACGTTTCCAAGGGATTCTTCGTGGGCGTGGGAAAGCATTGTCTGAGTTGGCAAATTAGTCAAAAACTTGAGAGGTGAAAGCCTCTCTTTTTTTATTTAAGAATAGGAGATGAAGATATGTCTGTAAAAGTAACTTATAACTGTTATATCAGTTTATGCGAAGATTATATGTATGGTAAAAACTTTTTGGATTTACCAGAAGAAATTCAAGATGCTGTAGATGAATATTTTGATGGTGCAGAAATTGAAGCGTTTGGAGATGGAAATCCAGATGATATGTGGGTGAATCATTATGAATGTTTAGATGCAGAAGATGTTTTGACTTATCAGACAAGGATGTTGACTGACGAAAACTATCAAGAACTTCTTGAAAATGGTGAGTTAGATGAATATATTGAACAGCACTTAGAAGAAATTAACGAGCGATTAAGTGATAAATGTTCTCTTTTGGGTTATGTTGATAAGCAATGGCACGTATTTTTATGAGAGGGAGAATATGAAATGACTGTGGAAGAGATATTTGAACGATTGGTTTCGTTGGCACATGGTGAGAGAATGTCTTATAATCGTGCTAAAGTTCGCACTAATGCTAAGAAAACAAGGTATGATTTGACGTTTTTTAAAAATGGCAAGTATGTCTTAAGAATATTTTTTGTACTTGATGAAAGTGGTCAAGAGGTAGCTAGAGATTTTAATTATATGCCTTCTGTCTTTGTGGAAATTTTTGGTGAAGAACAGATTGAGGAAGTGGAAAGTATTGTTAAAAGGTGGAATGGAAAATAAAAATGTAAGAAACCTTATTTTCTTATTTATGAGGTAGAAGTATGATTGCAAATGTTCGAGTGCATGCAGACGGTCAATCCAGTTCATTGTGTCAGTTAGATATTATGAAATATTCTAAAGAGGTTATCAAGGATAGAATGGCAGAAAGGGGATTTAGTGATGAATCTTTTTTTATTTGTGGCTTTGAAGATTGGCAGGTAGATACAATAATGAGTCTTGATGAAGCGTATTTGTTAAGACGGGTCATTGAAGGCTTATATGCTGGAGATGATTTTATTGTTGTTCATTGTTTGAAAAATCATTGGTCGGTTAGTGACATCATTAGTCATCATTATTGTTTTGTGACAAAAGATGAAGTGCAGCTAATGACAAAAATTTTGAATCAATGTGAAATGTCCTCAGTTGTTGAGTTTTTTTACAAGGCTAATAATTGGGTGACAGCTGTTCAGGCTTATATAGAGAAAGGAGTGGTACTCAATACAACACGAGGGTTTTATGTAGATGTAGATAATGTCCTTTAGAGCGGAAATTTTTAAAAAATTCCATTTTAAAGGAAATAAAACGTGAAAGGAGAAAACAATTGAGAGGGTTGAAATTCTTTTCTTCTAGGAAAGAAAAGAAAAAAATAAAGTTTCCAAAACGGAAACAAGAAAATGTGCAGATAAGACCAAGAAAGATTAGTCAAAGAGCGGCTAATTTTTTATTGCTTGGTTTTATAGTTGGTGTGGTTGGCTTGGCTGGTTTAGTAATTGTTTCTAATGCAGTTAGAACATTGCGAGGTGAAAAGAAAATAGTCCAGGTAACAAATCAAGATTCACGGAACTTGTCAAATAAAGTTGGTTTATTCATGACAGATTTCTTAAACTCTTATTTTTCAGATAATAGTCCTGAAAATCAAGAGAAATTAAAGAAGTTTTATGGTGCAGGAATAGATGTGAAAAGTACCAAAACAACGAATCTTGAAAGTAAATTGACAGGTGCAGTTTTGATTGAAATTACAAATCATCTTGCGACTTATCGTGTGGGTTATTCCGTAAATGTCAATGATGAATGGAAAAATAATGTTGGAGTGATCAATATTCCTTATGGAGTAAAAAATAACAAATATTATGTTTCTGACTTGCCTTATTTTACAGATGAAGATTCTTATATTGCGAAAAATCCGAAAAATAAGGTGCAGTTGAATCTTCAAGCGGATGATTCAAAATACTCTAAGGCTAAAGAATATGTAGAAGCGTTTTTTAAGGCTTATACAAGCGGTGATAATACTCAAATGTCCCCTTTTTCTAAGGAAGTTCGTCCAGTAAAAGGTTATGTCTTTAAGTCCGTAGATTATTCTTATTTTATTCAGGATAAGCAAAAAGAAGATGTGCTAGTGAATGTGGTACAGGTTACTTTTACAGACGGATTAGGGCTAACTCACCAGGAGAATTTCGTAGTTACTTTACAAGTAGATAAAAAAGAAGAAACGTATCGTGTTCAAAAACTAGAGCATGGTATTTCAAAAAAATATGCAGCAGAATTGAAATAGTGGAGGAAAAGAATAAATGAAAGATTTAGTAACAACGTTTTTAAAGGAACAAGGAGTATGGGTTGCATTAGCAGTTGGTTTTGGTGCTGGTGCTTATGAATTTTTTAAAACGAAGAGTTTTGGGAAAGCATTGTCTGTTTTATTAGGTGGCTTTGCATTTGGTTTTTTCTGTATTTATCCAGAAGAAGTTTTAACAAAAATGGGAGAATTTTTGAACTGGGCTTTGAGTCATATCCGATTTTAAGGAGTGAGTTATGGTAGAAAAAAAGCGAGTAGATAAAAAAGTTTATAATTATCGGTCAGCTTTGGAACAACCGATTTGGATTCAGAAATTGTCCAAGAAGATTTCTTTATCAAATGCGATTAAGTTATCAACGATTGGTTGGAGCTTAACTTTGTATATTTTGTATTTGTGGCTGATGTCTCATGTGGCAAAGGTAATTCCGATTCCATTGATTTTTTGGGGGACTTTGGGGCTTTTTCCAATCTGGAGTTTAGGGATTATTTTATCAGATTTGAAAATTGAACAACAATCAGTAGGAAAGTTTTTTAAAGATTATGTTCGTTTTTATTGGAAATATGGTAGGAAGAGAAAACGTTTTTATTTGAATGATGGTTTATTGTATTTTAAACCATCTTATATTTTAAGGAAAGAGAGGAAAAAGAATGGCATTAAACAACGAAGTTGAAGATATTGTTGAAAATCTGATTTTAAAGAAAGATGGAAGTGTCTTTGCTTTGTATGAAATCGAACCACAAGTTCTAAATCCAGTAGATGAAGTTAAAAAAGAAGCTTCTAAGAATTTAGTGGTAGATTGGTTGGAAGAAATAAGAGGGTATGTTGATTTTGATGTAGTCATGTTACCTTTTCCAAAAGATTTGTTAGGGAAGTTTAGACAGTTATCTTATAAATTTTCTAAAGATACGGAAGAAATGGCGTATTCTGTTTTGGAAAAATCCTATGATTATTTGATGTCTACGAAGGAATTGTGCGATTATCATTATTTCATTTCGATTCCATTAAAGTCTTTTTCTGTTTCGGTAGATGTAAGAGAAGTGATTCAATCTTCTATTCAAGCCGCTTCTACTTTATTGATTGAAAATTTAGGTTTTCAAAAGAATGTGTTGGACGACTGGGAAGCAAAGTACATTCGTCAACGGGAAGCATTAGAAAAAAAGCTAGATTTGTTAGAGTTTAGACGACTAGAAACCCAAGAAACGATTTTTGTTAATCGCTATGCTTATCTTCATTCTTTAAACGTAGATAAAGAGTATGAAGTGAAATTGGTTGAAAACTACATGGGAAATCTAGGGGATAAGTCAGTTGACTTTAAGAAGATGAATGTTTTGGAATTATTTAATGAGGAAGGGAGTCGGTATGTGGCATTTTTGCCAGTTGCTTATAAAGCAGAGAATGCTTCTTATTTGCATACAATTGAACGAGTCAGAGCATTAGGATTTCCAGTTGAGGTGTGGACGAAAGCAAAGTTTGCGAAAACAAAGGGATTGCCATTTAATAATATTCGTACAAAAGGACGTTTTGCTCGTGAAAGATTAAAGGGAGCACAAACAGAAGCCCAACAGGCGGATTCGGTTGGGAAGAAGTCGGTTGGTCAATCAAAATACTTGGTTGAAAAAATGGAAGAGAAGATTGATGAAGGTATTCCAATGATTAATTATTTGCAGACGATGGTCGTATCGGATGCAGATTATACAGTTTTAAAACAAAAAATCAATATTCTCATGGATTCCATGAAAGATAGTAAGATTAGTCTTTCCAGGGCAACGCCGTATCAGTTATATTTGTTTTCAAAAAATCGTTTTGGTGAAATTCTTATGCCAGGAGATAAGAATTTTATTCAGCCAGTTGAAGCGGGAGCTTTTGCGGAAGACTTGTTTTTTACAAGTCAAATGGTTGGTGAGGAAGTTGGCTTTTATTTTGGCATGATTGATAATCAAAGAAAGTCTTGGCATTCTCGCTTTGAAAAAGCGATTGCGGCAAGTGATAAACCAGTCTTTGTTAATATTTTAGAAGCGAATGAGCAGGCAGACGGTAGAGAGACAAACAATCCTCATATTTCTATATCAGGAGATACAGGAAGAGGGAAGACTTTTGCGGCTAGTATGCTTCATTTCTACTCTAGTTTACTCAATGACCAAACCTTATATATTGATCCGAAAATGGAAAAGCGTTATTGGTATGAAAAGATGTTAAGAGAATTAGAGGAGACAGATTGTTTTCCAGAAATTCAAGATTATATCCGAAGTCTTCATTTTATCACATTAGATTATACTAAGGAAGAAAATGCTGGAGTATTGGATCCGCTTGTCTTTTTAGATCGTACACAGGCAAAAGGCTTGATTATTTCGATGATTGATGAGTTTATGCCTCTTGACAAAGAGAAAAAATTCAAGACAGAGTTATCAAAAATGATTCGAGAGTTTGCGGAAAGACGGGCAAAAGGAGAAAAAGTTGGGACACTTTCTGTTTTTAAGGCTTTAGCTCAACATGAAAATGAAGAGGTTCGAGAGACAGCGGAACTGTTGATAGAAGAAACGAAGGATTCGGTTTTGAGCTTGATTTTTTCTGACGGTATCAATCCAGCAGTTGACTTCACAGCTCGAAATACAATCTTGGAAATTGCGAACTTAGATTTACCAAATGACGAAAAGGTGCAATTATCTTATGAAAATAAGAAGTCTTTGGCGGTGATGTACGCTTTAGGTCATTATTGTATCAAGTTTGGTGAACGGGATTATGCTAGTAAGACAGTAGAGTTTATGGATGAAGCTTGGTTGTTTAAAATTACGGCTTACGGTCGTGGTTTGTTAAATCGAATCAAACGGGTTGGACGCTCTCAAAATAATTTCTTGGTCTTTATTTCGCAAGAACCAGATGATTCAAACCGAGAAGATGGAGAAACCTCTGCCTTTGGGACGTATTTCTGTTTTCATAATGAAGCGGAGAATGCAGCAGAAAAGGTACTCCGTCGCTTGAAAGTGCAAGTTACAGAAGATAGTAAAGAGTGGTTTAACAATATGACTAAGGCTCAATGTCTCTATAAAGATACTTATGGTCGCGTAGAGCGAATGACGGTTGATGGTTTGTTTTTCCCAGAAATTGCGAAACTGTTTGAAACAGTACGGAAACCTGAAGAACAGGAGGTGGCTTAATGAATAAAACAATGAAACAGCTATTATTTGTTAGTCTGTTTCTATTATTTCTTCCAATTAGTGTTTTGGCAGATACTCCAGGAATAAATGGTTATAATACTGTTCCAAATCCAAATGAGAAAATCATTCCCAAAAATTCAAATCAGGGTTATGTACCTGCCAATGTCCAGGAAAGCCAAAGTCAGGAAGCGGCTAGAAAGAAGCGAGCTCAAGAGACAAAAGAAAAACACGAGCGAGCCATTCAAAAGGATTCTTCCTATGAGAGTGTTAAGCAAGCAGCGGAACGAGTGGATCAAATACTAGAGAAGAAAGCTCCAACTGTAAAAGAATTGGAACAGGCTGCAAGAGATATTGAAAGTATTAAAAATTACATTGCAAAGAATGCGGATAAAAATGATTCAAGCCAGATACAAGGTTTGCAGACAACCATTCGTAACTATGAAGAAAAATTTGTTTCTTTAGAAGAAGCTGCTAAAAAGCGGGAAGAAGCACAGACTTATTTGGAACAGGCTAAAAATACGGTTGATCCAACAAAATTGTCTAAATTAACGAGTTATATTTATTTGGAAGATGGCTTTTTTGGAATAACAGATATTTTCCCCAAAGTGGTCAATGCCATTGTGCAGGGCTTGTTTTTTGTGACAAAGACACTATATTGCTTAGTGATTATCATTTTAGAACAAGTCTTTAGTGCAAATGTTTATCAAGTATTGGATCAGATTGTTTCTTTCTCGGCTCAAATGTTTCAAACCTTTATGGATGATTACCAATATTTGGTTTATGCGTTAGCGATGATAGGTGGCTTGGTAGAGTTCTTTAAAACGAAACGTTTCCCTTTTCAAATGTTTCGCTTCTTATTGGTTTGGTTCTTAGCGCTGTTTTTGTATCGTCCGTCTATTTTTTCAACGAATGTTGTGAATCAACAGTTTGAAGCCAAATATAATCTGTCTCGAGTGATTCAGATTGTGGATAGTGTTTCTTCGGATATGACAAAGATTGCGATTTCTGGCTTTGATCAGTTGGATAAAGAACATCAATCCATTGGCGCAAATGCCAATAACTTGGCAACGGTTAAAGAAGCGATTTTTCAAGAAATGGTCTATAAACCATTTCTCGCTTTAAACTTCAATACGACAGATACTAAAGTGGTCTCAGAAGAGAAAATAAGAAAGTTATTTGAAACAAAGGGGAAAACTAAAGATGTAAAGACATTTTCAGATAAAAATAAAAAAATCTCCAATTTATCTTGGTCAAGTATTGGCAGCAAGTTCCTAACTGCTTTTGCGTCATTAGTCAAGGCTATGGTGGTTGGTTTAGCTTTAATCATGATTGGTTTGATTTCGCTAGTCTTTAAGTACATGGTACTTCTGATGATTGTAGCCTTGGTTTTCTTACTCTTTATTGCCATGATTCCAAGCTTTGAGCAGGTTCTGGGGAATGCAGGAAAGAAGATTCTTCAGTTTGCTTTTTTAGGTGGTTTGGGTCTCTTTGGGATTCGGGCTTTTCTCTTTATCAATAGTTTGATTGAAGGGGTCGCAGGCGGTATGAGTAAGGTTTATTTCTGGGTAGCAATTCTGCAGGGCTTGATTTGGTTTGTCCTTTGGCGTTGTCGCTCCATGTTAATGGGTTTGTTTGTTCGAGGTACGTTGTCTGCTCAAGAAGTGGCACAACGTGTTCAACAAAATCTTGGGCACTTGTACCAACCAGATTTAATTCCGACGGTGAATCCTTTCTCTAAAAATCGAACTCTAGATCGTTCAACAGTTGAACCATCACAACCTTTGGCAGATAGTCTAGTGAATGAAGCGTTAGAGCCATCTATTCCATCATCTTCTGGGGTGCGAACGTTGTTTCGAGCAACTAAAAACACCATGAAGCAAGGAGCTAATCGGGTATTAGAAGGTTATGATACGCTTCGTTATGGTGCAGGTGAAACATTGGATAAACAGGTGGCTTTGGATAAGAGAGCAGAATTTAAACAACGTTTATTAGATACGGCAGATCATTTACGTCATGTCGCAACTATTCCAAAAGGAGAACGTCTTCGGTCTAAGTTACATGATTTAGCTGGAGATACGAATTCCCCTGCTCAAGTAGCTTTTAAAGAACGAGAAAATCGTTACTTGGAATGTCAAGAAAGACAAGAAGAACGAAAAAGAGAACAAGTCGCTTTTAGGGAATATCAACAACAGTCTGATGAGAAGCTAACACTTTCTTCTATGATTGAAAACGAGTTGGTGAAGCCGCAAATGAAGCGAGAATTTCATAGGGAACAATTGAAACGGAAACAGGAAATACCGTCCATTCAGTCTAAAGAACCTTTAGAAAGTTCTCCTATTGTAGAAGAAAAATCGGCTATCTCAAGAGAATTGTTTGAAAAGAGGAAAAAATGAAGTTAGTAAAACGTAGCTTAGTGGGTCTGTTTTTACTTCTTACTCTTTTTTTGAGCTTTATCATTTTAATTGTTGGAGGTGGAGTTGCTGATTCACAAACGTTTGAATCCACAACAGGAGGCATTACCATCTCTGCTAAAGACTTTGCGCAACAATTTACAGAAAAAACGGGTCGGCAGTTGAGTGAAGACAATGCACAAAATGCGTTGGATTTCGCAAATCGACTTATTTCTCGTCATCATTTCACACTTCAGGGGACTAGTGGTTCGTTGGCGGTAGCTTATCGAGAATGTGGTTTTGATGTAAAGGCGGTGAATTTGAGTGGTGGTGTAGCTGGTTTTTATCAGTGGTCTGGTTGGGGTAGTATAATCAATGGCAATCGTTGGGATCAAGCGAAAGAAAAGAAACTCGACAAACAAATTCAAATGGATTTGATGAGTACCGAATTAGAGGGAGCTTATGCTAGAGTTGTCATAAAAATGGGTTCTAGTGGAGATCCAAAACAGGCAGCTAGGGATTGGTCACAATATTATGAAGGAGTGGCAATTTCCGATTCTCAAACGAAAGTAAGTGCGATTGAAGAGTGGGCAGAAGTCATCTATGATATTTTGAAAACAGCACAAGGTACGTTTTCTAAGGATAATAATACGGGTACAAGTACCACAGCGATTCCTGCAGGTTGGGGAAATATCAGTCAATATGATGGTCATGCATACGACGGAAGTGGTTCTTATTCAGCAGGTCAATGTACCTGGTATGTTTATAATCGTGCAAAACAGTTAGGTATTCAGTTTGATTCCTTTATGGGGAATGGCGGTGACTGGTTTAGAAAAGCAGGTTTTTCTTCTAGTCATACACCTAAAAAGCATACAGCAGTTTCCTTTGTTCAAGGTTTAGCTGGTTCTGATCCAACTTATGGTCATGTGGCTTTTTGTGAAGAGGTAAGAAGTGATGGATCAATTTTAATTTCAGAAATGAATGTATTTGGAGTACCAGCAATGACAGTTTCCTATCGAGTATTAGATAAGGGAACAGCTAGTCAGTTATGGTATGTAGACGGTCATTGAAATGACTAATAGAAAGAAAATGAGGAAAAAGAAATGAAGAAAAAGCAAGTAGTTGCAAGTTTATTAGTAGCAGTTAGCGTTTTAGGTACAAGTCCTTTGGCTGCTCTAGCAGAAGAAGGGAAGGTCACAAGTCCAGTAGATGTAGTAGTTCCTTCTCCTTCGGATAATGAAAAAGTTCCAGTTCCGACGGAAAAAGAGGAGAAACCTAAAGACGACAAAACGCAAACGGGTGAGGTGACTCCTGAGACACCAGTTAATCCGACTATTCCAGATAAGTCAGGGGAAAATCAGGAATCAGTCAAACCAACTGAACCTTCAAAGAATGAGGAAAAGAAGGAAGAACCGACACCTTCTCAAGAGGAGAAAAAGGAAGAAAAGCCTGCAGAAACTCCTAAGGCGGATGAGGCTACAAAACCGATTACTCCTACACCAGAGGAAAAGAAAGCAGAAGAAAATACAGGTGTCAAAGCGACTGATACTCCAAAACAAACCAATGTTACGGAAGAACAAATTGAGCAGCAACCAATTGTGACGAATACAGGTCATACAGTTGTTGGAACAAAAGAAGGACAAGTTTATGTTCAAAATCCAGATGGAGTAGTTGAACTGAAGAATGCGTATGAAATTGGAGCAGTTAAGCAACAAGATGGTACAGTTGCCTTGAAAGATGAGAAAGGTGAATTAAAAGTTTTACCTAAAACAGGAACAGTTGCCAGTCTTGCTTTGAGTTTAACGGGTGTCTTGATGTTAGCTGGAGTAGCACTTTTGAAGAAATTTAATAAAGCAAGTCGTTAGTGGCTTGCTTTGTTTTTTGTATAGAAAGGATATTTTATAATGAATGACAATGTTATATCAGATAAAGATTTAATGAGTATGGGTTATAGTAAAACGACTGCACAACGGATTATAAAAAAGTCAAGAGAGTTGTTGGTTGAACGAGGTTATAGCTTTTATGATAGAAAGCGGTTGATGATTGTTCCTAAAAGTGTTGTAAGTGAAATTTTGGGGGTTCAGATATAGTGGCAAGCATACGATATAGACAACGGAGCGGTAAGAAGTTATGGAGTTATGAAATTAGGGAAAGTGGTCAGGTTTTAGATCATGGGAGTGGTTTTAAAACGAAGAAGGCTGCTATTTTAGAGGCAGAATCTATAGCTCAAAAACTGCGTTTAGGTGGTAGTATTGCTAGAAATATGACAATGGTTGAATTATATCAAGAATGGTTAGAAGTCAAAATTTTACCAAATAAAAGAAAAAGTGAATTAACGAAGAAAAAGTATATTGCTAGGAAAAAGATTGTTATTGAATTTTTTGGCGAATTGAAGTTATTAGAAATAACGGGTAGTCTGTATCAACGTATTTTGAATGAATATGGTAAACGAGTAGGGAGAGATGTTTTAAGTCGTTTTCATAATAGTATAAAATCAGCAATCAGAATGGCGATTGCTGATAAATTAGTAATTGATGATTTTACATATGATGTGGAACTATTTCCGCAAGTAGATGCACAAAGTGCAGATGATAAATATTTGCATACACAAGAAGATTATTTTAGGGTGTTGATAGAATTGAGGAAAAGATTTGATTATTTTAAGTCTATAGTTCCATTTATACTTTATTTTTTATTTGTAACAGGTCTGCGTTTTGGGGAGTTAATTGGTTTGACGATAGATGAACTTGATTTTGAGAAGAATCGAATTTATACATATAGACGTTATAATACATTGTCTCATAAATTTGTACCGCCTAAAAATAAAACTTCTGTGAGGTTTGTTCCAATTAGTAAAGAGGATATGTTATTATTATCGGAATTACTTCAGTTACAGAAAAATGTGAATTTAGAGTTAGGGATTCAAAATAAAGATAAGTTGGTATTTCAACATTTCGGTTATAAATATGATGTCCCAGATATTGCTACAGTTAATAAATATTTAAAGAGTCTGCTAAAAGGATTGGAGATTTATCCTTTGCTTACAACTAAAGGAGCTCGACATACATTTGGCAGTTATCTTTGGCATTGTGGGATTGATTTGGGAGTGATTGCAAAAGTTTTAGGACATAAGGATATTTCTATGTTAATAGAAGTTTATGGGCATACTTTAGAAGAAAAAGTAGATGAAGAATTTGAGAGAATTCGTTTGCTTAAAAGAAATGATAAAAAAAGTGGGGCAAATGATGGGGCAAAAATGGTTAAGAGTAGCTAAAAAAGCCTATATGATAGGCTTTTGCATGTAAATATTAGATGCCCCCTACAGGGCTCGAACCTGTGACCCATGGATTAAGAGTCCACTGCTCTACCAACTGAGCTAAGGAGGCAACAGAAAAAGCTGTATTGGTGCCGGACCTTCACGATTTGTATTGAACCCGCGCAATTAAGCAGGTGGGCAACTCGCTCTAACTGAAGCTGCTTCCGCGTGAGACGGCCTGCAAGCTGTTAGAAGTCTTTTGTTTCCCTAATAATACAAAAAATAGTCGGTCAACACTTAAGTGTGAAGTCGTACACCACAGCGTTTCTATAATTATGATACCACAATTTTTGAAAAATTCAAGAGAAAAAATTGATTTTTTGCAAACGACACCACGATTTTTTAGTGGTTTTTGAGTTGTTCAATCTTATTTTTAGTCATGCCAAGGGCTCGTTCGTACTTCCCGTTTTCGTTCGGAGTGAAATAATCGGCATTTTTAATTTTTTCAGGAAGGTAGTCTTGCTGCACCCAATTACCAGGATAGTTATGTGGATATTTGTAATCTTGCGCGTTTCCCAGCTCCTTGCTACCAGCGTAGTGACCGTCTCGTAGATGGCGGGGGATAGGTAAGTTTCCATTTTGTCGCAAATCCGAAAGAGCTTTATCTATAGCTACTATGGCAGAGTTGGACTTAGGAGAAAGTGCTAGGTCAATGACAATGTTGGCAATGAGGATGCGAGCTTCTGGGAACCCGATTTTTTGAGCAGCTTCAAGTGCGGTCACTGTATGAATCTGAGCATCGGGGTTTGCCAGACCAATGTCCTCATAAGCGATGACCGTCAGACGTCGTGCGAGACTGGGAAGGTCTCCAGCTTCAATCAAGCGAGCTGCATAATGGAGACTGGCATTGACATCAGACCCGCGAATAGACTTCTGTAAGGCGGACAGAACGTCATAGTGCCCGTCTCCGTCCTTGTCCATAGTGATGTAGCTATTTTGCAGGCTGTTTTCCATAATATCCAGAGTGATATGGCGAACGCATGTATTATCTGCTTGAGTAGAGAGAACTGCTAAATCTAGAGAATTAAAGGCTGAGCGCAAGTCTCCGTTCGTGGAAGTGGCAATGAAATCCAGAGCGTCATCATCTAGCTGGACAGGAAAGTCAAAGCCTCGTTCGGTGTCCGTCAGGGCTGTTTGAATAGCTTGTTTAATATCGTCATTTGTCAGAGGCTCCAGCTCGAAAATCTGTACCCGGCTGCGAATAGCAGGAGTGACGGAGAAAAAAGGATTTTCTGTTGTGGCACCAATCATGATGATTAGACCGTTTTCTAACAGAGGGAGGAGGAAGTCCTGCTTTGTCTTATCCAAGCGGTGAATCTCATCTAAAAGTAGCACCAAACCACCAGAGAACTTGGCTTCTTCCGCAATCTCTTGCAGACGCTTCTTACTATCAACGGTAGCATTAAAGGTCCGAAAAGCAAATTTTGTAGTACCAGCGATGGCAGAAGCAATGGAAGTCTTACCGATGCCGGGCGGACCATAGAGAATCATGGAAGACAGGCGATTGGCTTCCACCATGCGACGAATGATTTTTCCTTCACCGACCAGATGTTTCTGACCGATGACCTGATTGATATTTTTAGGCCGCATGCGAATCGCTAAATTGTCTGGCATACGTTTTCCTCCTTACTGGTATTCTTTTCAACTGTTCTGATTTATGTTACTATAGTTATATCTATTTTAACACATTTTAAAGGATTGGAGAGAGGCTGGCTATGGTTAAATATGGATTTTTGGATATATTAAATGAAGAAATGGGGCAATGCTTTCCATTTGACTATGAGATAAACTGGGATAAGAAGAATCATGCCGTAGAAGTGTCCTTTCTCTTAGAAGTACAAAATGCAAATGGCATCGAACTGTTAGATGTGGATGGAGAAAGTAGCACAGAAGACATTTTCTTTGAAGAAAGCGTTCTCTTTTATAATCCTGCTAAGTCTCACTTTGAAACAGAGGATTATCTAACAGTTGTTCCTTACGAGCCAAAAAAAGGTTTGTCTCGTGAATTCTTGACCTACTTTGTGGATTTTTTGAAGCAGACAGCCGAAGAGGGATTAGATGCTCTCATGGATTTTCTGGCAGATCCAGCGGCAGAGGAATTTGAAATTGTCTGGAATAATAAAGCTTTTGAAAAAGCCAGAGCAGATTTGCAAGAGACGGACTTTTATCCCTATCCGAGATACTAAAACACAAGGGTGTCCCAAGAAGACGACTAATTGTGCGGAAGAAAGTAAGAATGAGCGATATGACTGTTTTGCATCAAACGTTTGATTTCTCAGGCTGTAAAATTGCTTTGCTGCATGGTGATACAATTTTAACCATTTTAAGAGACGATATTTCGACTATTCCTTATCCTAATATGTGGGATTTTCCTGGCGGTGGGAGAGAAAAGGACGAGACGCCTTTTGAGTGCATTAAAAGAGAAGTCTTTGAGGAGCTGGGCATTGAACTGATGGAGGATTCCATTGCTTGGGTCAAATGTTATCAGGGATTTGTTCATCCTGAGAAAGTTTCTGTTTTCATGGTGGCTTCTATCTGTCAAGAACTAATAGATCAGATTGTCTTTGGTGACGAAGGACAGGGCTACAAATTAGTAAATATAGAAGAATTATTAGCGGATGAAAACGTCATCCCGCAGTTGAAAAGTAGATTGGGAGATTATTTGGAGGTGCAGAGATGATTCATATAGAACAAGCAGAAGCTACAGATTTAGAAACCATTATCGGTATTCAACGTGCTAGTTTTAAAGCTGTCTACGAAAAATATCATGACCAGTATGATCCTTATCTGGAAGATAGGGAGCGGATTAAGTGGAAGTTGGTGGAACGTCTTAATAGTTTTTACTATTTTGTCAAAGATGATGAGGAAATTGTTGGCTTTCTTCGCTTGCAAACCAACGATGAGCGAACAAAAGGTTGGCTTGGTACAGCTGCGATTTTGCCTCAATATCAGCGAAAAAGCTATGGCTACGAAGGGATTCGCCTGCTAGAGAAAAGATTTCCTACGATTACTCAGTGGGATTTGTGTACGGTTTTCCAAGATGAGCCTATGGTCAAATTTTATGAAAAATGCGGCTATCATCAAACGCATACTGAACCAGAGCAAGAGGGCATGGATATGGTTTATATGACGAAGAGTATTAAAAGAAAGGAATGACACATGAACACTTGGCAAGAACTAACTATCATGGTCAGCCGTGAGGCGGAAGAAGCGGTCAGTAATATTCTGATTGACCTAGGCAGTCAAGGTGTGGCGATTGATGACAGTGCGGATTATCTGGGGGAAGCTGGTCCTTTTGGGGAGGTGCTGCCTCAGGTAGAGCAGCTGAATATGGTTGCCATTACGGCTTATTACCCAGAAACAGCGAATCTTGAAATGATTCGTCAAGAAGTGAAAGAGCGTTTGGTACAGCTTAGAGATTTTGGTTTGGAGATTGGAGAAACCCAGTTAACCACTCAGCAGCTGGCAGAGGAAGATTGGGCGGACAATTGGAAAAAATATTTTGAACCGGCTCGAATCACCCATGACTTGACCATCGTGCCGTCCTGGACGGACTATGAGGTGACCACTGGTGAGAAGATTATCAAGCTGGATCCTGGCATGGCCTTTGGTACGGGCACTCACCCGACGACCAAGATGAGCCTCTTTGCTCTGGAGCAGGTCCTGCGGGGCGGAGAAACGGTGCTGGATGTGGGTACAGGCAGTGGGGTTCTCTCCATTGCCAGCTCTCTCTTGGGTGCCAAGGAGATTTTCGCCTATGACCTAGACGATGTGGCTGTCCGTGTTGCTCAGGAAAATATTGCGCTGAATGCTGGGACTGAAAATATTCATGTGGCAGCTGGCGACCTTCTCAAAGGCATTGATATTGAGGCTGATGTCATTGTAGCCAATATTCTGGCGGATATTTTGGTAAATCTAACGGATGATGCTTACCGTTTGCTTAAGGATGAGGGCTACCTGATTATGAGCGGAATTATCTCTGAGAAATGGAATCTGGTGCGGGAGTCAGCAGAAGCTGCTGGATTTTTCCTTGAGACCCACATGATTCAGGGCGAGTGGAATGCCTGTGTCTTTAAGAAAACCAAGGAGATTTCAGGAGTGATAGGAGGTTAGATGCAGCAGTATTTTGTGAAAGGACAGGTTGAAAATCCTGTCATTATCAGAGATAAAGATACCCTCAAGCATATGTTTTCTGTTATGCGTTTGGTAGAAGATGATGAGGTAGTACTGGTTTTTGAGGATGGTATTAAACGTCTAGCAAGAGTTGCAGATAGAGAGCGCCATGTGCTGAATCTGGTAGAAGAATTGCCAGAAAACGCGGAGCTGCCACTTCATGTGACGGTTGCTTCTGGCTTTCCCAAGGGAGACAAGCTAGAATGGGTAGCTCAGAAAACGACGGAACTGGGTGCAGCTGCTATCTGGGCCTTTCAGGCCGACTGGTCTGTTGCCAAGTGGGACGGTAAGAAACTTGCTAAAAAAGCAGACAAACTAGAGAAGATTGTTTTGGGAGCAGCAGAGCAGAGCAAACGCAATTGGGTACCAGAAGTTCGACTTTTCGAGAAGAAAATTGATTTTTTAGATTGTTTGAGCCAGTTTGACCGCGTCATTGTAGCTTATGAGGAATCTGCCAAAGGGGGAGAGTCTGCTGCTTTGGTCAAGGCTGTGACAGAACTCAAAAAAGGAAGTCGGATTTTATTTATTTTTGGTCCAGAAGGTGGCCTGTCTCCAGCAGAAATTGCCACATTGGAAGAGATGGGAGCTATACTTGCAGGGCTGGGTCCACGTATCTTGCGGACAGAGACAGCTCCGCTTTACGCACTCAGTGCAGTCAGTGTACTGACAGAGCTACTGCAATAGGGAAAAATCATTGGGAAAGCTAATTTCTATTGTCCTTAACTCCTGACTTTGGTATAATATAAGTGAAATATCTAGCTTAGCTAGAAAGGATGGAAGTACAGGAACAAATTTGCTAGCTAGATGACGAAAAATGCTTTTGCTTGATAAGGAGAGGAGGTTCAATCATGTCTTTATCTACCTTATTTGAGTTGTTGATTGCTATGCTAGGCGTTGTATCAGCTTGCTATCTCATTTATGCTTATGTTGAATTTATCGGAGATATGTTGCATACTGAAAAACATCACTTCTTCCATCACAACCCGCCTATTTAAAGGCGGGCTTTTTACCTGAAATGGTGCCATGTTCTTTTTCCTAGTATTGGGGAAATGGTATTGAATCTGCAGCTTTTAGGTATTTCTTATGATTCTATTGCTTTCTTCTGTATTTCCTTGTTTTCATATCGGTCTAAAAATGATAAAATGGTAGGAAGAACTGGAGAGAGAAAATGCCAAAAGAAGTGAATTTGACGGGCGATCAAGTGGTCGCTCTTACTAGAAAGTATTTATCATCAGAAGATGTTGCCTTTGTTCAAAAAGCTTTGGTTTATGCAGTAGGTCGGCATCGGGGGCAATTTCGCCAATCAGGTGAGCCATATATCATCCATCCGATTCAAGTGGCAGGGATTTTAGCTAAGCTAAAGTTGGATGCGGTCAGTGTCGCTTGCGGTTTTTTACATGATGTTGTAGAAGACACAGCTGCAACTTTGGACGATTTGGAAGGCGAGTTTGGACATGATGTGCGCGTGATTGTCGATGGTGTGACCAAACTTGGTAAAGTCAAGTACATGTCTCACGAGGAGCAGTTGGCTGAAAACCACCGAAAAATGCTAATGGCGATGTCTAAGGATATTCGTGTCATTTTGGTCAAGCTGGCAGACCGTTTGCACAATATGCGAACGCTCAAGCATCTGCGCAAAGACAAGCAGGAACGCATCTCACGTGAAACCATGGAAATTTATGCTCCGTTGGCTCATCGCTTGGGGATTTCGAGCGTCAAATGGGAATTGGAAGATTTAGCTTTTCGATATTTGAATCCGACAGAGTTTTATAAGATTTCCCACCTGATGAAAGAAAAACGTCGGGAACGTGAGGAGTTAGTGGACGAAGTGGTTCATAAGATTGAAACCTATGCGTCTGAGCGTAATCTTCATGGGGAAATTTACGGTCGTCCTAAACATATTTACTCCATTTATCGGAAAATGCAGGACAAGAAAAAGCGTTTTGATGAGATTTATGACTTGATCGCTATTCGTTGCATTTTAGATACGCAAAGTGATGTGTATGCTATGTTGGGCTACATTCATGAACTCTGGCGACCAATGCCCGGACGTTTTAAAGATTATATTGCTAATCGCAAGGCAAATGGTTACCAGTCAATCCATACGACCGTCTATGGGCCTAAGGGACCGATTGAGTTTCAAATTCGGACCAAAGAAATGCACGAAGTGGCAGAATACGGGGTTGCTGCACACTGGGCCTATAAAAAAGGTATTAAAGGGCAGGTTGATAGCAAAGAATCGGCGATTGGGATGAATTGGATTAAGGAGATGATGGAACTCCAAGACCAGTCCAATGATGCACAGGATTTTGTGGATTCCGTCAAGGAAAATTACCTTGCTGAAGAAATCTATGTCTTCACGCCGGATGGTGCTGTTCGTTCGCTGCCAAAAGACTCAGGACCGATTGATTTTGCTTATGAAATCCATACAAAAGTGGGTGAAAAAGCGGTTGGTGCAAAGGTAAATGGTCGCATGGTGCCCTTGACTACGAAGTTAAAAACTGGGGACCAAGTTGAGATTATTACCAGTTCCAATTCCTTTGGACCGAGTCGTGACTGGATTAACCTTGTTAAGACTAGCAAGGCACGCAATAAAATTCGTCAATTTTTCAAAAATCAAGACAAGGAATTATCCATTTCTAAAGGTCGAGAACTTCTGCAAGCACAATTTCAAGAAAATGGCTATGTGGCTAACAAATACATGGACAAAAGACACATGGAAGAAGTTCTGCAAAAAACGAGCTACAAAACAGAGGAAACTCTTTTTGCGGCGATTGGGTTTGGTGAAGTTAGTGCTGTTTCGATTTTTAATCGTTTGACAGAAAGAGAACGCCGTGAAGAAGAGCGTGCTAAAGCAAGAGCTGAAGCAGAAGAGCTTGTTAAGGGCGGTGAAGTCAAGGTTGAAAACAAGGACACCCTCAAGGTCAAACATGAGGGCGGCGTCATTATCCAAGGTGCGTCAGGGCTTTTGATACGGATTGCCAAATGTTGTAATCCAGTTCCTGGTGATGAGATTGTCGGGTACATTACAAAGGGGCGCGGGGTTGCCATTCATCGTAAGGACTGTATGAATCTACGAGCGCAGGAAAATTATGAGCAGCGCTTGATTGAGGTCGAATGGGAAGAAAATACCTCTACGAAAGAATACACAGCGCACATTGATATTTATGGTTTGAATCGAGCAGGTCTTTTGAACGATGTGCTGCAAGTTTTGTCTAATACAACAAAAAATATCTCCACTGTGAATGCACAACCAACTAAGGATATGAAATTTGCCAACATTCATGTTTCTTTCGGAATCGCTAATTTATCCATGCTCACAACAGTTGTAGATAAGATTAAGAGCGTGCCAGAAGTTTATTCTGTCAAACGGACAAATGGCTAGGTGAGGACAGCAGAGCGGAAATGTTTTGCTAAAATTGCGTTTTTGTGAATTAATTCACAAAATGTAACGAAAATTAGGAAGTTCAACAATGAAAATAGTGATTCAGCGTGTGAAGCGAGCTTCGGTATCGATTGATAACGAACTTTATAATCAAATTCAGCAAGGACTACTGTTGCTAGTCGGTGTTGCTCCAGATGATGCTCAAGAAGATGTGGCATATGCAGCGAGAAAAATTGCCAATATGCGGATTTTTTCAGATGATGAAGACAAGATGAACTTGTCCGTCAAAGACGTAAATGGAGAAATTCTTTCTATTTCTCAATTTACCCTTTACGCAGATACAAAAAAAGGTAATCGCCCAGCTTTTATAGGCGCTGCTCAACCAGACTTGGCTAGTCAATTGTATGATGATTTTAACGAATTGCTAGGTCGAGAAATACCTGTTAAAACAGGTGTTTTCGCAGCTGATATGCAGGTTGAGTTAGTCAATGACGGACCGGTGACGATTGTGTTAGATACGAAGAATCGTTGAGAAAATGATAAATAAAAACGAGTCTGGACAAAACTGTTCCAGACTTGTTTGCTTTCTAGGATAAAACTCAATACGCATTGAGCAGTCTCCAATGTGTTAATGTTATCAGTTTCGACTTCCTTTTATATTTTTTTCCACATAAAGCTGTTGAGCGATAGCAGAGTTGACTTGCAGCTCTTTTCCATTGACCTTGAGCGCATACAGTTGAGCGTAAGGATCGTATTGCTCCAGAATCAGCGTATCTCCCAGATGTAAATCGTGTTTTTCCAAATATTTTAATAATTCAAATTCATCGTGAACTCGTGTTAAACGATAGGTCCCAGCATTTTCAACTTGATCTAAAGTCAATTGGTATTTTTCGACCAATAATTCACCTTTTGCAGGAATGGTTCCGCCGTGGGGACAGGTTTCTGGGAAATCCAGCATTTTTTCTAAGCGCTCGACAAATAATTCTGAAACGGTGTGTTCTAAGACTTCCGCTTCTTCATGGATTTGATCAGTCGTATATCCCAAATCATGTACGAGGAAAGCCTCGATTAAACGGTGCTTGCGATATAGCTCAGAAACAAGATGTAAACCAAGATCTGTCAGTAAATAACCGCTTGTTTTATCTTTTACAATCAATTTTTCGGCTTTCATCTTTTTAATCATTTCTGTGACAGCTGGGGGAGACACCTGCATCTGGGCGGCAATTTCTTTATTTGTAATTTTTTTAGTATGCGTACCAATCTCATAAATACATTTGAGGTAATCTTCTTTGTTTGGGGTCATATTGTCCTTTTACTCCTTATCATACTAGTATATCAAAAATAACTTAAGAATACAGCCGATAACCGCTTGTTTCAGAGAATGAAAGGCTTATTTATTCAAGAAGGATTTCAAGTAAAAAGGAACTGGTAATCATTTCCGGCTCCTTTTATATTTCTTATTTACTAAGACCTTCGGCAATTTTATCTAAATTCCATTTCATCATGTCGTAGTAGCTATCGCCTTTTTCTCCTTTTTCAGCGATTGAATCAGTGAAAATCTTGGCATAAATTGGAATTTTTGTATCTTTTGAAACAGTCTTCATTGGACGGTCATCAACACTACTTTCAACAAAGAGTGATGGTACTTTTGTTTTACGAAGTTTTTCAACCAATGTTTTGATTTGATCTGGAGTTCCTTCTTCTTCAGTGTTGATTTCCCAAATATAAGCAGATGGGACACCATAAGCTTTAGAGAAGTACTTGAAGCAACCTTCGCTTGTAACAATCATTTTCTTTTCAGCAGGAATATTATTGAATTTTGCTTTTGCTTCCTTGTCCAATGTTTCAAGTTTTGCAGTATAAGCTTTCAGATTCTTTTCATAAGTTTCTTTGTTTTTAGGATCTTTTTCAATCAAACGTTTTGCAATGTTTTTAGCATAAATAATTCCGTTTTCTAGATTGAGCCAAGCATGAGGATCTTCTTTCCCTTTTTCATTTTGACCTTCCAGATAGATAACATCCACTCCGTTACTTACAGCATAGTAATCTTTGTTCTCAGTCTTTTTCGCATTTTTGACCAATTTTGTAAACCAAGCATTTCCGCCGGTTTCCAAATTGATACCATTGTAGAAAATCAAATCAGCTTTTGATGTTTTTTTCACATCCTCTGGTAATGGTTCGTATTCATGTGGATCTTTTCCGACAGGAACGATACTGTGCAGATTGATTTTATCACCAGCGATATTTTTGGTAATATCAGCGATGATCGAGTTGGTAGCAACAACATTCAATTTTGAAGATTTGTTGGCAGAAGTTCCTTTTTGACCAGCGCAGGCAGCAAGCCCGATGATGGCTAAAAACAGAACGGCGATAAAACCTAATTTTTTCATATAAGGTTCTCCTTTAATAAATGAAATACTAATTTTATTTTAGCTTGGGTTTATTTTTTAGTTTGTTAAATCGTTGTTTTGGAGCGATAAAGAAACTAATGGCAAAGATAATGGCGGATGTCAGTACAATGCTTGAGCCAGCCGCAACATTAAAGGTATAGCCAATGAAAAGTCCTAAGACAGATGCAATTGCCCCCAAGCTAGAAGACAAGATAATCATCGTTTTAAGACTGTTAGCGTGAAGATAAGCAGTAGCAGCAGGTGTAATCAGCATGGCAACAATCAAAATCGTTCCCACGCTTTGCATAGCTGTAACTGCAACTAGCGTCAAGAGAATCATCAAGAGATAATGATAAAAATTGACTGGCATCCCCATCGCTTTTGCCAGAAGTGGATCGAAAGATGTAATCAATAATTCTTTGAAGAATAGTCCAATAATAATTAGAACAGCGATTCCTACACCAATTGTAATCCACATATCAATGTCTTGCACAGCTAAGATATTTCCAAAAAGAATATGGAAAAGGTCGGTTGAACTATTCGCAACTCCAATCAAAATGACTCCAAGAGCTAAAAAGGAACTAAAAGTTATTCCAATGGCAGTATCACTTTTGATAATTGAATTTCCTTTAATATAAGTAATAATGACCGAAGCTAAAAGCCCAAAAACAATGGCTCCGATAAAGAAGTTGATTCCTAAAATAAAGGAGAGTGCAACTCCTGGCAAGACTGCGTGTGAAATGGCATCGCCCATCAAGGACATGCCTCTTAGGATAATGAAGCAACCAACTGCTCCAGCAACAATCCCGATGACAATGGCCGTAATCAGTGCATTTTGTAAAAAATGGAAATTTTGTAGTCCATCAAGAAATTCTGAAAACATATTAAAGACCTCCATTCACAAAAAGCTGAGAGCCGTAAGCTTTTTTCAAGTTTTCTTCTGTGAAAGTTGATGAAGTTTCCCCAATGGCAATGAGTTCTTTATTCAAAATTAAAACTTGATCAAAATAATGCGGGACTTTTCCTAAGTCATGGTGGACGATGAGAATCGTTTTTCCTTGTTCTTTTAGATTGCGTAGCGTTGTCATGATAATTTCTTCGCTGATCGAATCAATCCCGACAAACGGTTCGTCCAGAAAGATACAGTCTGCTTCTTGTACCAGACAGCGCGCAATCAAGACCCGTTGAAATTGCCCTCCTGACAACTGGCTGATTTGGCGTTCAGCATAATCCTCTAAGCCGACAATGCGCAGCGCATTTGTCACCTTGTCCCAGTCTGTGCTTTTTAGTCTGTGAAACAATTTCACTTTTGGATACAGTCCAAGCGATACACATTCTTTTACTTTGATAGGAAAGTTGTAGTCAATGTGAATTTTTTGTTCCACATAAGCTACGTGACTGAGCACTTTTGAGAATTCTTTATCATCAAGATAAGTTTGTCCAGCGTGGTCAATGATACCCAACATTCCTTTTAAAAGAGTGGATTTACCAGCTCCGTTGGGGCCAATAACTCCCATGATAGTTGGGTCTTGGATTTCCAAAGAAATCTGATTGAGAGCAAGTGTTTCCTGATAAGAGACACTTAAATTTTCGATACGTATCATTTTTATACCCCCCTCTACTGTTAATATACATTAAAATAAAAATTAAGTCAAGTTAATTTTTAGAATTTTTAAGAAAAATCAGAAGTAAAGTTTGACAGAAAATCTCTTTTGATTAAAGTTTGATTATTCAGAACTTTTTTGATAGGATTAAGATAAAACAATGAAAGCGAGAACAAGATGACACGTTTACAAGATGATTTTTTTGACTATGTCAATGGTGAATGGGAAAAAACAGCAGTTATTCCTGATGATAAGCCTGTGACAGGTGGATTTATGGATCTGGATCAAGATATTGAAAAATTGATGCTGGCTACAACTGATAAATGGTTAGCAGGTCAAGATGTGCCGGATGATCCAATTTTGCAAAATTTTGTGAAATACCATCGTTTGGTGGCAGATTTTGACGGACGGGAACAAGCAGGAGTTGCTCCAGCGATGCCGCTTGTGGAAGAATATAAAGCGCTTGGCTCTTTTAAGGAATTTGCAGATAAGATTGCTGAATATGAAATGGCTGGAAAGCCAAATTTCTTTACTTTTGATGTTGCTCCAGACTTTATGAATGCGCAAATGAATGTTCTCTGGGCCGATGCGCCTGGAATCATTTTGCCAGATACAACCTACTATGAAGAAGGAAATGAAAAAGGCAAGGAATTGCTGGCAATCTGGCGGAAAATGCAGGAAGAATTGTTGACTAAATTTGGCTTTTCGGCAGAGGAAACAAAAGATATTTTGGATAAATATCTGGAATTGGATGCTAAATTAGCCAAGTATGTCCTGTCAAATGAAGAAAGTTCAGAATATGTGAAATTGTATCATCCCTACGATTGGGCAGATTTTACGAAGCTAGCTCCAGAATTGCCGCTTGACGCGATTTTTACAGAGATTTTGGGACAAGTCCCAGACAAAGTGATTGTTCCTCAAGAGCGTTTCTGGAAAGACTTTGCAGCAGAATGTTATTCAGAAAAGAATTGGGAGCATTTGCATGCGGCACTGAAGTTATTCTCTACTGGAGCATGGACTTCTTTGCTCACTGAAGAAATTCGTGTCCTTTCAGGTACCTATGCACGCGCTATCTCAGGTGTCCCAGAACCACGTCCAAAAGAAAAGGCAGCTTACCAGCTAGCGCAAGGTCCGTATAACCAAGCACTTGGTTTGTGGTATGCGGGAGAAAAATTCTCACCTGAAGCAAAAGCAGATGTAGAGCACAAAGTTGCTGCTATGATTGATGTTTATAAGTCGCGTCTGGAAAAGGCGGATTGGCTCGCTAAGGAAACACGTGACAAAGCGATTGTCAAACTCAATGTCATCACACCGCATATCGGCTATCCAGAGAAATTGCCAGAAACCTATGCGAAAAAAGTGATTGATGAGAATTTGAGTTTGGTGGAGAATGCTCAAAATTTAGCAAAAATTTCTATTGCGCATACATGGAGCAAGTGGAACAAGGAAGTGGATCGCAGTGAATGGCACATGCCAGCCCATATGGTCAACGCGTATTATGACCCACAGCAAAATCAAATTGTGTTCCCAGCAGCCATTCTCCAAGCGCCATTTTATGATTTACATCAATCTTCATCAGCTAACTATGGTGGAATCGGTGCGGTGATTGCTCATGAAATTTCTCATGCCTTTGACTCAAATGGAGCTTCATTTGACGAACACGGAAGTTTGAACAATTGGTGGAAGTCAGAAGATTACGAGGCCTTTCAAGCACGTACTCAAAAGGTGATTGAGCAATTTGACGGACAGGATTCTTACGGTGCTAAAGTCAATGGGAAACTAACTGTTTCAGAAAATATTGCAGACCTTGGTGGTATTGCGGCAGCACTGGAAGCCGCTAAGAAAGAAGCAGACTTCTCTGCAGAAGAATTCTTTACTAACTTTGCCCGTATCTGGCGCATGAAAGCTCGGCCAGAGTTCATGCAGATGCTAGCCAGCGTGGACGTGCATGCTCCTGGAAAACTTCGGGCAAATGTTCAATTGCCAAACTTTGATGATTTCTTTACGACTTTTGATGTTAAAGAAGGCGATGGCATGTGGCGCAAACCAGAAGACCGCGTGATTATTTGGTAATGGTTCACTTTACTTAAAACCAGTTGGAAGGCACTAGCCCCATAAAATGAGACACAAGAAAAACCCTCCTGTTTCTAGTTTACTAGAAACAGGAGGGTTTTGTTATGGTCAAAAAAGCGTATTCGGTAGAAACTAAGTTAGCCTGTATCGAAATGAAGAAAGCAGGTAAGTCCAATAAGGTTATCATGGAGACTCTGAGCATAAAAAATGTTAGTCAGGTCAAAATCTGGTGGCGATGGTATCGAAATGGTGAACTGCACCGCTTCCACCAACCTGTGGGGGAACAATATACCTACGGTAAAGGAATGGAACAGCTATCCGAAGCGGAACAACTACGCCTACAGGTGGAATTGCTAAAAAAGTATCGGAGCTTGGTAAGGTCATCGACAAAGTAAGTCTTATCAAGCTGGTGGAAGAATACAAGAAAGTCTACCCTGTCTCAGTCATTCTGGACTGTTTTGGGATCAAACGATCCACTTTCTACCGTTGGAAAGTAGAAGGTGAGAAGCCTAAAAAAAGGGACGAGGTGGTAGAAAAAATAGAGCTAATCTGTATGGGAAATCAGTTTATCTACGGCTACCGTACCATCACCCGATTGCTCAAGAAGAGGGATAACCTTGTCACAGACATGACCTACCTCTACTTTGGAAACTGTAAACTCTACCTGTCCTCTATCATGGATCTCTATAATCGTGAGATTGTGGCTTATACCATCTCAGATTGCCAAGATACGGACTTGGTGTTGGATACTTTGAACTAACTGAATGTGTCTCAAGGAGCGCTCTTGCATAGCGATCAGGGCTCTGTCTACACCTCAAAAGCTTATTATCAGGCTTGCACAGAAAAAAGCATCACCCGCTCTATGTCCCGCAAGGGAACACCAGCAGATAATGCCTGTATCGAATGGTTTCATTCTGTCCTAAAGTCTGAAACCTTCTATCTCCATAACTGGAGAAACTTAACCAAAGATAGTAGAACAGATATTGTTAATCTTACATCATATTTTATAATGAAACTAGAATTCAACAGAGATGAAACGACCAGTCTCCTGTGGATTGCAGAAATCTGGTCGCCTAAAAAGTGTTTTTCTTCTATCCCATTATTGGGGTGCAGTACCGAATGACCAGCTGTTTTTTTGTGTTTGAGAATATAGAAACAGACTTTCCTTAATTATGCCTTTTAAAATCGCCTAAAAATGGTATAATAATAACATCACAAAATTGGAGTGAATCAATGACTTTTTATAATCACAAATCAATTGAAAAAAAATGGCAAAATTATTGGGCGGAAAATCATACGTTTAAAACAGGAACAGACGCTGACAAACCAAATTTTTATGCGTTGGATATGTTCCCTTACCCGTCTGGTGCTGGTCTTCACGTAGGACACCCAGAAGGCTACACGGCGACTGATATTCTTAGTCGTTTCAAACGTGCGCAAGGCTACAACGTTCTTCACCCAATGGGCTGGGATGCCTTTGGGCTGCCTGCCGAGCAATACGCAATGGATACAGGTAATGACCCAGCTGAGTTTACGGCAGAAAATATTGCCAACTTCAAACGCCAAATCAATGCGCTTGGCTTCTCTTACGACTGGGATCGTGAAGTAAATACTACAGATCCAAACTACTACAAGTGGACGCAATGGATCTTCACCAAGCTTTACGAAAAGGGCTTGGCCTATGAAGCGGAAGTGCCAGTTAACTGGGTTGAAGAACTAGGTACAGCCATCGCTAACGAAGAAGTACTTCCTGACGGAACATCTGAACGTGGTGGTTACCCAGTTGTCCGCAAACCCATGCGCCAATGGATGCTGAAAATCACAGCTTACGCTGAACGTTTGCTGGAAGATTTAGAAGACCTTGATTGGCCTGAATCTATCAAAGATATGCAGCGTAACTGGATTGGTAAATCAACTGGTGCCAATGTGACCTTTAAAATCAAAGATACTGATAAAGATTTCACAGTATTTACTACTCGTCCAGATACATTATTTGGTGCAACCTATGCTGTTTTGGCTCCTGAACATCCGCTTGTTGAGGTGATTACAACGCAAGATCAAGCGCAGGCTGTTGCGGATTATAAACACCAAGCAAGCCTTAAATCTGACCTTGCTCGTACAGACCTTGCTAAAGAAAAAACAGGTGTCTGGACTGGTAGCTATGCCATTAACCCAGTAAATGGTAAAGAAATTCCAATCTGGATTGCCGACTACGTTCTGGTCAGCTACGGGACTGGTGCGATTATGGCGGTTCCTGCCCACGATACACGTGACTGGGAATTTGCTAAGCAATTTCATTTGGAAATCATCCCCGTTCTTGAAGGTGGAAATGTTGAGGAAGAAGCATACACAGAAGACGGCCTTCATATCAATTCTGGCTTCTTAGACGGCCTTGATAAGGCACAAGCTATCGATAAAATGGTTGACTGGCTGGAAGCAGAAGGTGTCGGAAACAAAAAAGTAACTTACCGTCTGCGTGACTGGCTCTTCAGCCGTCAGCGTTATTGGGGTGAACCAATCCCAATCATCCACTGGGAAGACGGCACAACAACAGCTGTTCCAGAAGAGCAATTGCCGCTTGTATTGCCAGTAACCAAAGACATCAAACCTTCAGGTACAGGTGAAAGCCCACTTGCTAACTTGACCGATTGGCTGGAAGTGACGCGTGAAGATGGGATGAAAGGTCGCCGTGAAACAAACACAATGCCACAATGGGCAGGCTCTAGCTGGTATTATCTTCGCTATATCGACCCACACAACGATGAAAAATTAGCTGATGAAGAATTACTCAAGGCTTGGCTGCCGGTTGACATTTACATTGGTGGTGCAGAACATGCAGTGCTTCACCTTCTTTATGCTCGTTTCTGGCACAAATTCCTTTATGATTTAGGTGCCGTTCCAACCAAAGAACCATTCCAAAAGCTCTTTAACCAAGGGATGATTTTGGGGACCAGCTATCGTGATAGCCGCGGAGCACTGATTGCCAGTGACAAGGTTGAAAAACGTGACGGTTCATTCTTCCATATCGAAACTGGAGAAGAACTGGAGCAAGCTCCGGCGAAAATGTCTAAATCACTTAAAAATGTTGTGAATCCTGATGATGTGGTTGAACGTTACGGAGCGGATACGCTGCGCGTGTACGAGATGTTCATGGGACCGCTTGATGCTTCTATCGCTTGGTCTGAAGAAGGCCTTGAAGGCTCACGCAAATTTCTTGACCGTGTCTATCGCTTGTTGACAACAAAAGAAATTGTTGTAGAAAACAGTGGCGCACTTGATAAAGTCTACAACCAGACAGTCAAGGCAGTGACCGAGCAGCTTGAGGAACTCAAGTTTAACACAGCCATTGCTCAATTGATGGTATTTGTCAACGCTGCCAATAAAGAAGACAAACTCTTTGTTGGCTACGCTAAAGGCTTTGTACAATTGTTAGCACCATTTGCACCACACCTTTCTGAAGAATTGTGGCAAACATTGACACAATCAGGTGAATCAATTTCATACGTTCCTTGGCCAACATGGGATGAAGCAAAACTCGTTGAAGATGAGGTTGAAATTGTCGTGCAAATCAAGGGCAAGGTTCGTGCAAAACTTGTGGTCGCAAAAGACTCAAGCCGTGAAGAGCTTGAAAAGCTTGCCTTTGCCAATGAAAAAATCCAGTCTGAAATCGCTGAAAAACAAGTGGTTAAGGTGATTGTAGTCCCTAACAAACTTGTTAATATTGTTGTCAAGTAATAGGTTCTGTTAGCCTTATCTGCAACCTTCAATAACGTTTCAAGCTGTTGGAGCTACCTAAATTGGTGAATATTGTTGCGAAATAAAAGAAAAATGAGGATTCTGCTAACATTTGGAATCCTTTTTCGCTGCTTTAAACTAAAAAAGCATAAACTTAAAAACAAGAAAAGTAAAAAAAGATGAAAAAAGGTATTGACAAGAAGAGAAGGAGATGATATACTAAGATAGTTGTCGCTTGAGGGGCGACAAAGACCTTTGAAAACTGAACAAGACGAACCAATGTGCAGGCGACTGTTTAAGAAGACAGTCCGTCAAACATTAAGAAGAAACAATAAATCTGTCAGTGACAGAAATGAGTGAGAGCTCAAACTTTATATGAGAGTTTGATCCTGGCTCAGGACGAACGCTGGCGGCGTGCCTAATACATGCA
>OBXR01000054.1_pt1 | contig 45843 bp, 49 predicted proteins | sample 1476651 | NCBI WGS metagenome assembly OBXR01 (sample SAMEA2580175, study PRJEB22360) | human gut metagenome | biome: human gut; feature: human-associated habitat; material: faeces | place: Denmark | collected 2008/2010 | reverse complement strand
TAATAGTATATTATAAAAATAAATATACTATTAATATACTAATTTATTTTAGTATATTAATTTTATAAAATAGTATATTATTCTTACAAATGGTGGTATAATATAAGTATAGATAAAAATGTTGGAGGATTTATGATGAAAGAAGAAAATATAAAAGAAAAAAAGAAACAAAAAGCACCATTAGGAATTAGACCTGATGATTATATTGATATAAAATTTAGAGAACTTGTTGAGAAAGAAGGAATATCTCAAACTAAATTATTTGAAAGAATGTTTTGGGAGTTTACCAGGAACTCTAAAGATGCATTAAAACTACAAGCATTAGATTGTAGTGTTGAGTTGCAATCTATTAGTGGAGCTTCAGCAACATTGGTAAAAGCTATTGAAAAAATTGTTAATAAGGCTCAACTTGAACTTATGTCTAAAAATAGAGAAGTTGAAAATATTAAAGAAGCTTCAGATAAAAAGATTGAATTAGCTAATATTGAATTAGCTAATAGGGTTAAGGAATTAGAATTAAAAAATAAAGATCTCGAAGAGCAGCTAAAAAATTCTAATGCTATTGTTACTGGATTTAATACAGTAAAAGGTGAACTGGATTCAAAAATAGAAAACCTTAATAAAACTGTAATTGAATTAAATAATGATATAAAAGAAAAGGATAAGATTATACAAGATAAAAATAAGGAAATTATCAATAGTTCTAAGACTATTGATAATATGGAAAAAGAAATAGCGTTGATAAAAGAGCAGAAAGTAATTTTAGAAGGGAAAAATGCAAGTTTACAAGTTAATGTTGAAATGCTACAAGGAACTATTAACACTTTTAATTCTATAAAGAAAACTGAAATTGAAGCTATTAAAGATAATGAAGCTACAATAAATCAATTAAAGATAGATAAGTTAAAAGCTGAATTTGAAAATGAAGTATCTAAACTTAATAATAATATAGTATCTTTAGAAAAAGATATTGAATTAAAAGAATCTGAATTGAAATCATTAAATAATGTAATATCTTCTAAAGATTTAGAAATAAAAACTTTAATTAAAGAGAATAAACAATCTAAAAAATTAAAATAGATGTCAAATTTAAAGGGGTGAGGAATTTATAATGAAGTATGAAAAAGTCGTTTTAGATTTTGAAACTACTGGTTTAAGTTCTAAATATGATGAAATATTACAAGTAAGTGCCATAGATCAGGACGGAAATGTTTTAATAAATGAGTATTGTAAGCCTAAAAGTATTAGCACCTGGGAAGAAGCAGAAGCAATACATAAAATTAGTCCAGCTATGGTTTTTGATAAAAAGCCTTTTGAAGATTATGTAGAAATTTTAACTGATATATTAACTAATGCTGCTGAAATTATTATTTATAATGCAGATTTTGAAGTAGGTTTTTTAAAGAAGTATGGAGTTGAGTTTAATACTAACATTTATGATTTGATGTATGAATTTGCAGAAGTCTATGGGCAATGGAATGAGTATTATGGTAACTATACTTGGAAGTCTTTAGATGATTGTTGCTTATATTATGGTTATTATTTAGATAATGCTCACAATAGTTTAGAAGATTGCAAAGCAACTTTATACTGTTATAACAAGGTAATAAATAAAGAAGATAGATATGATGGAAAAGAATATGTCGGAAAAACAGTTAAAGAATTTTTAGATGAATCATGGATAAAAGTTAATAATAAATCTATTACGTTACATATCTATCCAATAGGAGCAAAACGTAAAAATTGGTATTTTTACGGTGAAATTAAAGCTTATGAAGATGTTAAATACAATGAGCTATTAGATTGTAAAATACATGAAGTAAGCTATACTACCCCTAGATATTTATCTATTTATGTTGATAGTTTTTTACAAGGTGATTATGATTTACTACAAAAAGAAGTAGAAAAATTAAAGAAACAAAACTCTGAATTAGAAGAAGAAACTAAGAAATTAAGAAATGCTAGATATGAAAATTATAAGTTATATACAGAAGCAAATGAGAAGGTTGTTAAATTAGAGAAAAAAATAAATAAGATGAAGGAAAAACTAGGTCTAGTATTGAAGGAAAAAAAGAAAGTACCAGTTTTTAATAGCTATGGTTTTTATACTGCTGAATATTGCAGAACTACTAAAAAGCCAATGATCCAGCCAAGTGAATATAGGGCATTTAAAGATGTTTTATTATCTCAAACTAGATGTAAAGAAATTAAGAAGCCAGTTCGTGAAGGTGAAGAAATTTATGCTTTTCTTAGGGTAAGAAATGGTTATTGTGCTTTGTATTATAGAAATGTTAAGGGAGGTAATAAAGATGATTAAAATTAGATTAACTTATGCTGATGATGAAGAAAAAGATATTGCTATAGAAAAAATTAAAGGGAGTTTTGAAGTTTTAAATATAAGTAGAGAATATAAAGGGCGTGGAAATAGCCAATATTCTAATGTTTATATTGATGCAAATATAATAGAGAAAATATCTAATAAATAAAGGGGGAAAAATGTTTAAGAAAAAAAATAAAATAGAGAATAGTAACCAATCAATTATAGATACTGAAAATTTAATAATAGGTTCAACTTTTTCAGGGAAAATGCCAATGATTATTAATGGATTAGATTTATATTATTTAATATTGCTACTTCAAGGCAAACAAATAACTATTATAGAATTAGGTAACAAAACATTATATGAAGGTAATGCAAGTGATTGTAATTATGAAAGAGTGGAATATGAAGTAATAAAGTTTGAAAAGATACATTATGATAACAGTTATACGATAACAGTAAGAAAAGTTTAATGCATAATTTAAAAAATATTCTTAGGAGGAACTATTTTTATGGATACAGATAAAATTAGAATTCCAGAGTTTAAAGATAAAAAAGGAAAGTGTTTAAATTGTGGTAAATTAACATATTTTTATGACGAAGGCTATTTTTGTACTAATAAATGTCGTGAAGAGTATAAAAATAAAGAAAATTAACATAGGTAACAATTCAAAAATAATAAACAAATTGGCACTAATCCCATCACCCACTTATAACGTTTCAATAAGTTAAGATATTCTATTGCCTTAGCTTGTTCCATCTACCGAGCGACCAAGCTAAAGCAAAGAATAACTAAACTTATTTTTACTATAAGCGGGTACCCGATGGAGTGCATCCAAATAGGTAAGAAGTCCTTTGGGACTTCTTTTTTTATATTGTTTTTTTGAAGCACCAGCCTATCATATTTCCGTTCAAGTTGTAAAGCCATTCCATAAAATTTTTTGTCGGCCAACTGGATCTGCAGTTAGCAGCCAAAAATTTTTATTCCATTTTCCTTTACAACTCACTCCAATATGTAGTCTTAGGCTCAACAAAAAAACAACAACACGACGGTAGGAGTGCTAATTTAAAGTTTATATTTTAGGAGTTGATAGTATGTGCCAATACAAAATTTTCTTATCTGCTACTGATAAAGAGATAGCTGATAAATCAAAAATGAGAGTTGACCTTTTTGGGGATATGAAAATTAAAGATATTGAAGAATTAAAAGATTTTAAGATTTTATATGTTTCCCAAGGGCATGAAGATTTAGTATCTATCAAAGGTAAAGAAGTACCTCGTAAAGTTAGATATATACAAGTTTTCAAAAGATAGTTTCATTTATTGAAAGGGGGTGATTTGGTGAAAAAAAAGAAAAAAAAGAAGAACAAAATCGGAACTGACAAATTAATAATTCTTTTAACTGCATTGCTCAATTTAGTTATTGCAATTATTAATCTAATCTCACTACTTAGCAAGTAGGCTAGTCAAGGGAGGGTTTACCCCCCTCCTGTTCCAAAATCATTCTTCTTTAATGATAACAAATTATTAAGGAGGTATCAATAAAAATGACAGAAAAAAAATTAAATATTGCTTCAATAATAATAGTTATATTAAACCTACTAGTTACCCTAGCAACATCATTTGTTCTAATTTTTAGATAAGCCAAAAGGTGTCCCCAAAGGACACCTACCAATAACAAATATAATGAGATTTTAAATAAATATTAATTAGAAAATGGAGGAATTAATTATGAAAAAAGTATCAATTTTTAATATAAAAGGTGGAGTTGCAAAAACAACTTCTACAGCTAATTTAGGGGCTTGTTTAAGCCAAGAAGGTAAAAAGGTATTATTGGTAGACCTAGACCCTCAAAGTAACCTTACAAAGCTATTTAAAGCCTATAGTATGGACGATTTAACTGTATCAGATGTTTTATTAGATAAACATTTAGATATACATAAGGTAATAAAGAAAACAGATTTTGAGAATATAGATATTTTACCCGCTAATATAAATTTAACTTTTGCTGATAGAAATATTCTTATTGATAATACAAGAAGTCAACAAAATAGATTATCAAAGGCTCTTAAAAATCTAAATAATGAATATGATTATTGTTTAATAGATTGTCCTCCTAGTTTAAATATGATTACTACTAATGCTTTATGTGCTAGTGATGAAGTTTTTGTCCCAATAAAAATAGACAAATTCGCTCTTGATGGACTTGAATATTTACTTGAAAGTATTGAAGATATGAAAGATGAATTTAACCCTAATCTTAATTTTAAAGGTTGTTTTATAACAATGGATAGTGCAACAACAGTAAATAAGCTTATAAAGAAGGAACTTAAAAATTTATTAGGTAATAAGATGTTTAATACTACAATAAAGCAAAATGTAAAAGTAATAGAAAGTACATTTGATGAATGTCCTGTAGTATTTGGTAATAAGAAAGCTAGGGCAAGTATAAATTATAGAGATTTATGTAAAGAAGTATTTTAAAAATGTAGGTGTCCCTCGGGGACACCCCCAATAAAAAATAGTTAAATAAAGAAAGGTTGTTATAGATATGAGTAAGAAATTTTCAATAAGCCAAGGAATGTTAAATAGTGTATCACAAAATGTTAAGAAAGCTAATGAAATTGAAGCTAAAAATAACTTCAATGTTCAATATATAGATATAAAAGATATTGAAAGAAATAAGAAAAATTTCTATGAAATAGTGAATGTAGATGAACTGGCAGAAGATATTAAGATGAATGGATTAAATCATAATTTAGTTGTTAGAAAATTAGATAATGGAAAATATGAGTTAATAAGTGGTGAAAGAAGATATACTGCTCTTACACAATTAGTTGAACAAGGAAACGAAATATTTGCTTTAGTTCCTTGTAAGGTTATTGAAGCGAATGATATTGATAGTGAAATAATTCTTATTCAAGCTAATGCTCAAACTAGAGAGTTAACAGAAATAGAAAAGCTTGAACAAGTAAAAAGGCTTACTGAACTATATAAAACTAAAAAGAAAAATGGTGAGAAAGTTCCAGGAAAGATAAGAGAAATAATTGCTAATGATTTAAAATTATCTCCAACACAAGTAGGAAGATATGAAAGAATAAATAAAAATCTTATTCCAGAGTTAAAAGAAATACTTGAAAATGGTAATTTAACTATTGCTAATGCAAGTGAATTTTCAAGTTTAAGTGAAGATAATCAAAAAGTTATCTTAGAAATAATAAATAATAAAGTTGAAATTAGTAAGGAAGAAGCTACAGAGTTAAAAGTAAAGCTAAAGAAACTTGAACAAGAAAAAGCTGATGAACTTAAAAGGTTAGAAAATGAAAAGTTAGTTGAAATAAGAAAAATAGAAAATGAAAAATCAGTTGAGATAAGAAGAATAGAAAATGAGAAAGACGAAGCTCTTAGAAGTAAGAAACTTATAAGTGATGAAGTTTTAAGATTAAAAAGTGAATTAGATAAAAGTGAAAATAAATCGGAGGAAGAAATAAAGGAACTTGAAAATCAATTAAGAGAAGAACTTAAAAAAGATTTAGATAATAAATATTTATCAGAAATTGAAAATATAAAAAATGAAGCTAATTCTAATAAAGAAGAAAAGGAACGTTATAGAAAAGAATTAGAAGAAATGAAAGCAAAGTCTAAGGAGAATAAAGATAAATCTGATGAATTTAAAGAAAATTATAAATTAGTAGCAGATTTAAAAAGCGTATATCAAGGTTTAGTATCTATCCTTAAACAACATAGAAAAATGAAAGATAATAAAATTGTTATAACTGATGATATATTAGAACAACTTGACAAAACTATGATGGCTACTTCAATTCTTAGAACTTTGAAAGATGAAATAAAATAAATAAAAATTCTGATGAAAGGTTATCCTTTCATCAGAATTTAAAGATTATAGTATTTATGTATAGTATTTATGTATAGTATTTAGAGTGTTCAAAGATGGCTATTTTAGTAAGTTGTGGAAGATAAAACACTTCAAATTGATACTTAAAGCACATCAAATTGATACTCCCTCAATATAATACCACATCAAATTGATACTGGGAAAATATAATACCACATCAAATTGATACTTAAACCACATCAAATTGATACCACATCAAATTGATACCTTAAAACACAAAACACAACATTAATATTGCAAATGTGATGTTGTATATATATAATTATATTAATAAGTAAAATAATAGAAAGAGGTGTAATAAATGTCTTATGAGATATTAGCAACGCCTAATAGTATTGCTAGGGGTAGATATTCAATAGGAGAAAAAGAGAATAACTTATTTTTAAAGTTGATGTATGCAATACAAAGAGATAATAAAGAATATATAATAGCTGAAAATAGGAAAACTGAACTTAGTGAAGATGATATATTAAAATGGAAAAGTCTATGTGAGATAGAAACTTTAATATGTAAATTAACTCCTGAAGATTTTAACGAAATTTTTAAACGAAAAAATGATAGAACTGAAAACTCCTTAAAAGAAACCTTTTCAGCATTAAGTAATTGTAGTATTACATTTGACACAGTTACACGAGATGGAGTTAGGGCTAAGATGATAGCTTCATTAATAAGCCACTTTTATATAGAAAAAGAAACTGGAAATTATCAAGTTGTTGTTCCAGCTAAACTATATAAATATCTTTTTGACTTAGGATTAGGTCATACTCAAAATGCTTTACAAGTTATATATAGATTAAAAGGTATTTATGCTCAAAGGTTTTACATAATATTGAGAAGTTGGACTGGAGCAAAAAGAGATATTGAATTTTCAGTTCAAGAATTAAGAGATATGTTGCAGTTAGGAGATAAAAATAAAACATTTAATTCTTTTGAAACCAATATACTAAAGAGAAGTATTGATGAAATAAATTCTACAGGAATCATGGAAATAAAGATAAAAGAAAAAATTAAAAAGGGAAGATCTGTAGATAGAATAGTATTTACAGTAAAAGATAATGAGCCTAGAAACTATTTAAGGTTATATAATAAATCAGAAATAGATGAAAGTGTAATATGGTTAGATTATATAAAAGTTGAAAATAAATCATTATTGGAAAGATTGGAATTGAAATATAGCGATATGAATTTTGATAGTCCTATAGTTAAAAATATATTCCACAAAGCTTATGATAAAACTTTAAATAAAGATAATAGATTTGTGATGATTCAAGATAAAAAAGGAAAAAGTAATTTTGCATTATTCAATCACATTGTATCAGGAGAGTTATTAACACAAGAATTAGCATTAACATCACAATTTTAAATGAAAATATGGAGGGAAATATTTATGATTAATAAAAATGAAGATATGAGAAATTCAACTAAAGAAGAAATTAAAGATGATATGGAGAAATTTGAATATAAAATTGAGAATGATGAAAAGCAGTTCATTATTAAAAGTGAAGATTCAAGCGAATATAAAGTATAATAAGAGCAACAACTTTATTTTATTTGATTTAAATATCCTGGCACTAATCCCATCACCCACTTATAACGTTTCAATAAGTTAAGATATTCTATTGCCTTAGCTTGTTCCATCTACCGAGCGACCAAGCTAAAGCAAAGAATAACTAAACTTATTTTTACTATAAGCGGGTACCCGATGGAGTGCATCCAAATAGGTAAGAAGTCCTTTGGGACTTCTTTTTTTATATTGTTTTTTTGAAGCACCAGCCTATCATATTTCCGTTCAAGTTGTAAAGCCATTCCATAAAATTTTTTGTCGGCCAACTGGATCTGCAGTTAGCAGCCAAAAATTTTTATTCCATTTTCCTTTACAACTCACTCCAATATGTAGTCTTAGGCTCAACAAAAAAACAACAACACATGGGATTTTAAACCAGGGTGTTAATTTAAAAAGAAAGGAATTGATTTTTTGAACAGAATTAATATTGTAACTATCAAGATGGAAAAAGTAAAAAGTATGCTTGTGGATAATAAGAATATTGGTTCACCTAAAGATGTTTATAAAATAGTATCTGAATACTTAGATGGAGTTGATAGAGAGCATTTAGTATTATTAACACTAGATACTAAAAATAAAATAACATCTATAAGCACTATATGTATAGGTTCATTAAATGCTAGTGTGGTTCACCCAAGAGAAGTTTTTAAACCTGCTATTCTAAGTAATGCTGCAAGTATAATACTGGCACATAATCACCCAAGTGGCGACACTACACCAAGTAAAGAAGATATTTCAATAACACGAAGAATTAAGGACGGAGGGGATTTATTAGGAATTAAATTATTAGACCATTTAATAATTGGTGATGATTATACAAGTTTAAAAGAAAAAGGAATTGTATAAATAAAAAAAGGCATAACAATGAAGTTACACCCTTACTCACAATAAGATTATAACTCATTGTTTGCCTAAAGTAAAGGAGAATAGAAATGAGTATATATGTACTTTTAACCTATAAAGAATATTGTGATAAAGTAAATGAAACAATGACTTTTGAAGGACTTCATAGATATAAGAAAAAATATTGGAGAGATTAAGTATAGTTAAGGAAGGTAATATTATGAGAAAAAAATTTGTGAATTTAGAGCAAGAAATTCTATTAAAAATGAACTTGTATTTATAGAAGTTGAATATTATAAGAGCAGTTGGTGGTATATAAATTTTAAAAATGAAAGAAGTTATAAATATAATTCTATTAATGAAGCTATAGACGATATAAGTAATATGTTTGGTGATTGGATTGATTTTAAATTATTAGTCTAATAAATCAAAAAGGTAAGAAGTCCTTAGGGACTTCTTTTTTATTTTTATGTTTTTTTTGAAGCACCAGCCTATCATATTTCCGTTCAAGTTGTAAAGCCATTCCATAAAATTTTTTGTCGGCCAACTGGATCTGCAGTTAGCAGCCAAAAATTTTTATTCCATTTTCCTTTACAACTCACTCCAATATGTAGTCTTAGGCTCAACAAAAAAAACAAACAACAAGAAAGGAAAGGTGCTATTTATGAAATTGAGAGTAGTTATGACAAATGGAGTTAATTATTTAATTGAAAGTGGGGAATTTAAAGACAAAGATTTAATGTCAGCTTTATTAAAATTCCATTCTGATGATTGGGGAATTTTATGTAATGAGGATAAAGAATTTCAAAATGAATTATTAAAAAATCCTAATTCAAAATATGAAGATAGATTTATGGGAGTCTATATGATAAATGGACATAAAATTTGGATTATGAGTGAGTATGATTATTCAATAAAGAGTTTATTAATAACTATCTTACTTCCTGAAGAATACTAAATTTAAAAAGGTGTTCCTCGGGAACACCTTTTCTTAAATAATAAAAAAATAAAAGGAGATTTTAAAAATGAATAGTATAGTTTCTTATCCAACTAGAGGGGAATATGGAGATAATAAATATAGGGGAAATGCAACAGGAAAATTATTAATTGACCTACATAAAATTTATAAATTTGATGAAATAAGTGATTATATGAGTGGAAGTTTTACAACTGCTGATGTAGGAAAAAAACTAGGAATAATAACTAATTGTTATGATTTAAATGGATTGAAAGGAGAAGAAACAAAATTTGATTTAATAGAAAATGATATTAAAGAAAGAAATAATTTTATATATTGGCATCCACCTTATTGGGATATTATTAAGTATAGTGGTCATATGTATGGAGATACACCTTTGAAAAATGATTTATCTCATATTAAAGATTATCAAGAGTTTATAAAAGCTATTAATTATTGCCTATCAAAACAATATGCGAGTTTGAAAGTTGGAGGAAGAATGGCAATATTGATGGCTGATGTAAAAAAGAATCATAAATTATATTCAATGCTTTTGGATATGAATAAATTAGGAACTGTAGAGCAAATAGTAATTAAAGAACAACATAATTGTATGAGCAATCATAGAAAATATTTTAATGAAAATTTTATAAAAATATCACATGAATATTGTTTAATACTTAGAAAAGATGAGCCTTTAATTTTAGATTATATGATTACAAAAAGGGGAAAAATGGATTTAAGAGATAGTTTAAAGGTTACTTGGAAAGACCTTGTTGCTTCAACAATTGAAAGTTTAGGGGGAAGGGTAAATTTAGAGAAGTTATATAAGAGTTTAGAAGGATATAAGAAGACATATAATAATCCAAATTGGAAAGCTAAGATAAGACAAACATTGCAGATATATCCTAATATTTTCGTAAATATAGAACGAGGAGTATGGCAATTAGTATAAATATAAAGATAAAGACTGGTAAAAAAATTACTAGTCTTTTTTGTTGAAATGCTTTTTCCTAAAAAGTATAATAAGAGATATAGAGAAGGGTAGCAAGCATAGTGAGTGGATAGCCACATCACTTTAATTTTAAAATATAAGGAAACCTTAATTTTAAAATTACTTGTTGAGGGATACCCCCAAACCCCCGAATAGAATAAATCATATATGATTTATTTTTTAGAAAGGAATTATAAATTATGGTTAATAGAAAAAGAGATATACAGAAATTTTTTCGAGTGAACGAAGAAGAAGATAAAATGATAAAAGAAAAAATGAAACAGTTAGGAACAGATAACTTTGGGGCATATGCAAGAAAGATGTTAATAGATGGTTATGTAGTTAAAACGGATTATACTACAATAAAAAATTTAATTAAAGAGATTAATAAAATTGGGGTTAATATAAATCAAATTGCTAAAAGAACAAATGAAACAAATAGAATTTATGAAGATGATATAAAAGAGTTAAAAGGAGAGCTTGAACAGGTATGGCAGTTACTAAAATCAAATCTATCAAGTCAACATTAAAAAAAGCATTAGATTATATAATGGATGAAAGCAAAACTGATGGAAAATTATTAGTAAGTGGGGGAAATTGTGCCCCTGAAACTGCATATTTAGAGTTTAAAATGACAGAAGAAACTTGTAAAGAAGTGATAGGAGATTATAGTAAAAAATCAAACAATTTAGCTTATCATATGATACAATCTTTTGATAGAAAAGATAAAATAACTCCTGAAGAAGCTCATAGAATTGGTGAAGAATTAGCAAAGAAATTAACAGATGAAAAATATGAGTATGTAGTTGCAACGCATATAGATAAAGGGCATATTCATAATCATATTATTTTTAATGCTTATAGTTATGCGACCTATAGAAAGTTTAATTGCAATAAAGATACTTTTAAAGAAATTAGAGAAATAAGTGATGAACTATGTAAAGAAAATGGATTAAGTATTGTAGAAAATCCTAAAGGAAAAGGTAAGCATTATAAAGAATGGTTGGAGAATAAAAAGGGTACAAGTTGGAAAGCTTACATTAAAGATACTCTTGATGAATTAATAGATAAAGTTAAGTCATTTGATGAATTAAAAACTGAAATGATTAATAGAGGTTTTGAAATAAAGGAAGGAAAATATATAGCATTTAAAGCACCTAATCAGCAAAGATTTTGCAGAGGAAAAACTATAGGTGAAGAATATACTAAAGAAGCTATAGAAAATAGAATTAATGAAAATCACAAGGCTAAAGAGATAATAATTAATAAAGATATTATTATTAATCAAAATGAAAATAATTATTTTGTTAGAGTGCCAGGAAGTGAAAACTATATATTTATAAATAAATCAGAATGTAATTGGATTAATGAGTTTGAATGTAAAGTAACATTATCAAAAAATGAATATAAATTTATAGATTCTTCAGGGGAAAAAGAAGAAATATTAACTGGTAAAGAAATAAATAATTACTTTACTAGTCAAGATAAAAAATCTAATGATATTAAAGTTGAAGATGTTAAAATTGATGAAAATGTATTTACTATCAGAAGAAATAAGATAAGAGATGTTAAAGAGCTTGCAAATGCAATAGTTCTATTAAGAAAAGAAAATATATCAAATAGAAATGAATTTGATGGTAAAGTACAAGAAGTATTAAATAAGAAAGATGAATTAATTAATATTATTAAAGAATTAGAAAATAAGAACGCTAAATTTAATCAAGTATCTAAATATTTGATAACATACAATAATTATAAAGAAATTTACGAGAAACATGGAAATAAGAAAACTATATTTGGGGGATATAAAAAACATGAAAATGAGATATTAATGTTCCTTCATGCTAAAGAAAAACTAGAAAACTTGGGTATAAATACAAACGTTAGTATAGATAAGTTAAAAGAAAAAATAATTGAACAAAAAGAAGAAATTTCATTATTAGGTAATGAATTTAAAAATATAGAAAAAAGATTAGAAAGTATAAGAAAGGCTAATAGTAAAATAGAAAATATAATACAAGAAAAAATCGACTTAACTAAAGAGAAAGAAAAAGAGAGATAAATTAATCTTATACAAAAATCATTAGTTATTAGGATCATTGGTTATCTTTATATAAAGGCATAAATAAAAGTACAATGTAGTTGAATATTTATATGCAGAATGGTATAATATATTATATAGAATATAATGATTATAAATCAGTATAAAGAGCGGTTAATCTCCACCAGTAAGTGAGAAACTAAAAGAGCGGTGAATCTCCACCAGTAAGCGAGAAACTAAAAGAGCGGTGAATCTCCACCAGTAAGCGAGAAACTAAAAGAGTGAAAAAAGTAATCAAAATTGATTACTTTTTTTTTATAAGGGGAGAATGGGAATGAGAATATATATAGTTAAAGAGGATTATATAAATTATCTAAAGAAATTTGATGATAATATTAGAGATAATAAAAATGAATCACGTCCATATATAGGGATATTATTAGAAGTTAATGGGATGAATTATATAGCTCCGTTGGCATCACCTAAAGAAAAACATAAATCTATGAAGAATAATATAGATTTTTTTAAATTGGAGAATGGAGATTTAGGTGTTATAAATTTAAATAATATGATACCAGTACATAAAGAAAATATAGTAGAGTATAATTTTGAAGAAAGACATAATCGTAAATATTCAATATTATTAACAAAGCAAATAAGATTTATAAATAAAAATGAAGATGTAATTAAAAATAAAGCTAATAAATTATATAATAAGGTTATAAGTGGAAGAAGCTTTATAGCTAAAAGATGTGTTAATTTTGAACTTATAGAAAAAAAAGCTTTAGAATATAATTCAGATATTAGAGAAGCAGCAGTAACAAAAACTGTAGGAATAAAAGATATTGTTAAAGATGCTTCAAAAAAAGCTGATGAACATAATAAAAAAAAAGAAAAGATTTAAAAGTTCATAAAGATATATATAGGTAAGCGATTTGTATATTAATTTAATATATAAATCGCTTATTTTTACAATTATATGTAAAATAATGGTACAATATTAGTGTAATATTACAAGTAAGTGTGAGGTGTAAAAATGGAATGGAACAGAAATAATTTAATAAAAATAGTTGAATTTATAAATAAAGAGTTGAATAATGGAAAACCAATGGTGAAAATCGAAAAAGAATCATTTGGAGAAAATGAACGAGTAATTCATAAAAGACTTATTAGATTAGGATATAAAAAGATAGATAATCAGTATGTATTACAAAATGATATTACAAGTAATATTACTAAAAAAGAAGCAAATACCCAAAGAGAAGATAGTAAGAATTTTAAAGATGAAGTAAATAATGAAAGACTATTATTATTATTAGATAATTTAGATGAAATTTTATCATTAATTAATAAAAAGAATTCAAACAATATTACAAGTAATATTACGGGAGTGAGAAGTAATATAAATGATGTAAGATCATTTAGGATAGATACTGGAATTTATGAAGAGATAAAAAAATTATCTTATAAAAGCAATGAAACTATTGGAGAAATAATAAATATTGCTTTAGAACAATATTTAAAAAATTTATAAAACAATGGTATATCAATTTTTGAAATATATTAAATTGATATACCATTGATATAACAATTAATATTTGAATTTGAATTGATATACCAATGCTATATCAATTATTTTTAGTTGCAAAATTGATATAGCATTGACATAACAATTTTTATGTGTTACTATATAAATATAGTAATTAGGAAATAAAAAAAGAGGTGTAAAAATGGAGAAAAATATTATTAATCAAGAATCTCAAATAATAGGAGCAGATATTGGGCGTGGATATACAAAAGGTTATACAGTTTACAATGGAGAAGCTAGTGAATGTTGCTTTAAATCAATAGTTAGTCTAGGAAGAGAAATAGATTTTGATGACTATAAAGATCCGATATATTTAGAAGTTGAAGGAGAAGAATATTTTGCTGGTATATTAGCTGAAGTAGAAGGTTATTCTCCAACTTCTAATAATATGGAATCTAAGATTACGTTAACTGCTGAAAAATTATTATATGCATTATTAGATAAGTTAGCAGTAGCTAATAGTGTTAAACTTGTATTAGGAGTTCCAAATAAATCTTATAATAAAAGAACTTTAACAGAAGTGATAGAAGCTTATAAGGGTAAAACAGTAAAGATAATGAATAATATAACTAAATGTTATAAGAAAGTTTTCATAGAAGATATATCAATATTTAGAGAGTCAGATGCAGCATTATTTTGGGAATTAAGAGATAGAACAACTACTAATAAACCTATTGGAATGGTAACTGTAGGTTTTAGAACTACAGAATTTACATACTTTGATAAGGGAATGAAGTTTAATGATAAAAAATCTAAATCGCTTGAATTAGGAAATAAGACAGCTCTTGAATATGTGCAAAGAGAATTAAATGATAAATATAATTTATCTAAAGAGTTATTTGAAATAGATAGTAATACTGGTGATTATGATAAATTAAAGGAAAAAGGATACAGAATACTTTCAGAAAAAGTAGCTCAAGAAGTTGATAGTTATTGGGTTAATACTGAAGAAATGGATATTTATTTTGGTGGAGGAACTACTCAAAGAATGAAAATATATAATGGTACTTTAGTAGAAGCACCACAAATGGCAACTGCTAAAGGTCTTTACATTGTGGGTACAAAAGTCTTTAAATAAGGAGATACTAAAATGGCGAAGATAAGTAAGACCTATACAATAGAAGAAGAAACTTTAAACATTGTTAGGGAAAATAAAGAGGATAGAAACCTTTCAAGTGATTCAGCTAGTTTAGAAAGAATAGTATTAGAATGGGCAGTTCTAAAAGGGAATAATAATGGAACAAGTAACGTACATTCCAATATAGATATTAATAAAATAGTAGAAAAAGTACTAGATAGGTTACAAGAAGATAATAAAAAAAAATGTGAAGAAATATCTGTAGATAAGGAAAATACTGATTATGAGAACTCTATTAATGAGTTATTAAATGATATACCTGATTAGTTAAAATATAAAAAGATGAGTAATATATACTATTACTCATCTTTTCTTATATAATCAGAAAGTTTACCAAGAACTTTACCTAATATATGAACATTAATATCTTTATATATTTGAACTTGGTGTATTGGGTTAGTGCTTTGAGGGGTTAAAATAATTTCATTAGGAGAGAAATTGATTTTTTTGCAAGTAGCTTCATCATCAATTACAGCAATAACAATATCATCATTATTAACTAAATTTGTACTTTCAATTAATATTAAATCACCAGGGGGATAGATTTTATTCATACTATCTCCTTTAACTTCAAGAATAAAATAATTTTTAGAAGGACATAGGATATTGGAAGGGATTTTATAAGTGTTTATTATTTCTTCGTAAGCATAACAAGGATTCCCAGCAGATACTTTTCCAATTAGGTTTATAGATCTATAGTCAATACTTTTTTCATTAGTTTTAAGTTCACTAGTATTAGGTGAGATTTCATCACTAATCTCTACATCTTGATCAGTATAAAGATTTATATACTTAATTAGATTATCAATTTCTTTAATTTTTTTTGGAATTTCATAATTAATTAGGGATAAACATTTTCTTTTTTTATTCTCCAATTCAAATAAGATATTTTTACGCATATCTAAATTAATATCCTTAATTTTTTCATCATAATTAATATCATTTGAAATTTTGTTTTGAATATCCTTCAAAAATTTATCATTGTTGCTAAGGTTTTCAGTCAAGAGTTTATCTATTTCAACGTTAAGGAAATCGGAAATTTTTATTAAAACATCTATACCAGGCTCTCGGCGACCATTTTCATAGTTAGAATATGAGCTAGGATTTAATTTTAAGTGATTTGCTATTTCTTTTTGGCTGATATTTAAAGAACTCCTTATATATTTTAGATTTTCACAAAAGTAATTCTTTTTCAAAAAAAAATCACTCCTTTCTATCAATAGAATAATAGCAAAATAGAACAAAAAACAGAAAAAGTTTCAATATGAATAAAATAACAAAAAGATAAACGTTTCATATTGACATAAAATGTTGAAATTGATATTATATTGTTGTAATAAGACAAAAATATAAGTAGATAATTAAATTTGTCCAACTAAATGGGTTGGGGCAACTATGTAAAAGTTTAGAGGTGTTTTGAGAAAATTTAAAAGGAAAGACTTGAAGAAATGTTAAAAGAAAAGTGTTCCCAGGGGACATGAAATAATAATGGATAGATTTAATATAAGAAAATATAAAAAAGATGAGTGATATGAAAATTATTACTCATCTTTTTTGTTGTGTGAAATTTCATTTGTTAAATCTTCATTATAAATATTGTTTATAAAATTTAAAAGAGAATCTATTTCAGATATTTTAACATCAATTTCACTTAATATAGTTTTTTTCTTTTCTTCATAAAATCTTTTATTTTTTAAAAGTTTTTCTTTTAAGTCAGAATAGTTAAATTCATTTAAATTTACACTAATTCTTGGTTCTTCAGATATAATAGTATCTATTTTACTTTTGACAACAGTATTAATTCTACTTTTTAAAAGATCATCAATTGAACAATTAAAAAAACTAGATATTTTTATTAAAATTTCAATATTTGGCTCGCTTATTCCATTTTCGTAATTTGAATAGCGAGATCTTGTTATGCCTAGGGCTTTTGATAGATCATTTTGGCTATAATCATTATCTATTCTTAGGCTTTTTATATTGTTAGCAAAAGTAGATTTCATATAATCACCTCATTCATAATAGTGTATACATTTATTTAGACATAAAAATAAAGCATATTCATAGCATGACAAGAAAATAATCTTGTCGTCAAAACTTCTGTTGACAAAATACTTGTCAAATGATAATATATATTTAAATTAGTTAAATATGGTAATTGAAAATAAAAATGTCCAACTAAATGGGTTGGGGCAACTATATATATTTGGAGGTATTAATTATGGTATTGGATTTGAGAGATAAAATTATGATTGAAAAATTATATTTAGCTGGAGTAGATGCTAAAGAAATATCTCGTAGAATTGGCAAGAGTGTTGATGCTATTAGAAAATATATACAGAGAAATTTAAAAGATTTAAAAGAAAAACATGAAGCTGAAAAGGAAAGAACAAGAGAGGTTTTAAGAAAAACTAAGTGGGAGTGTTCGCAAGAAATTTCAAATAGTAATTTTGCAAAATTTAATAGATCTATTTATAAATAAGCAAGGAATGGAGATTTAATACTAGATAGAAAAGTAGCACCAGTAGTTACATTTGATACGCCTACAAGAATTACAAAATAAAAATAAATTTGGTATAATATTGCTAAAACAGAGGATAAATTAAAGATATTGAGGAAATAAAGGTAAAAAAGTGTTCCCGAGGAACACAAATTTATAAGGAGGTAAATTGATGAATTTAGAAAAAATAAAAAAAATATTAAAGAGTAAAAAAGGAATTGTGGCAAGTGGAGTAATAGTAGGAACTATAGTTATTGGAATTATTGGTGGAGTGTTAGTTAATGGAGCAAGTAAATCAAATGATATAGCAGAAAATAACAAACCAGTTATCAATAATAAAAAAGAAGATAATAAAAAAGATAAAGATGAATCAGTAGTATCAAAAGAAAATAATAATGCTGAAGATAAAAAAGAGGAAGTGAAAGAAACTGAATCTAATATCAATATGCCTGAAAATAGTACAAGCAGTAATGATATAAATATCAATAATACTAATAAAAATAATAGCCAATCTAGTAGTAGCAATGCTAATAGTAATACTAGCAATAACAATAGTAGTAATACTAGCAGTAACACTAATAGTAATACTAGCAGTAACACTAATAGTAATACTAGCAGTAACACTAATAGTAACACTTCAAATGGAAGTACTCATACTCATAGTTGGAACCCTATAATTGAACAAGTTCACCATGATGAGGTAGGTCATTGGGAAGATGTAGTTGTAACACCAGCTTGGACAGAGAGTATCCCAGTTTATGAGGAAAGGGAAGTTGCTATATGTAATGGTTGTGGTGCAGATATAACAAGTAATATAGACAAGCATATGACAGATAATATATTAGCAGGTAATATGGCTTGTACTGGTTGGCATACAGACTACAAGCAAATTCAAGTAGGTACAAACAATGTTAACCACCCAGCAGTAACAGAGAAGAAATGGGTAGTAGATAAAGCAGCTTGGACAGAAACAGTTACAGTTGGTCATAGTTGTAGTTGTGGAGCAACTAAGTAATATAAAAAAATTTATAGTATGTATTATTAAAGTGCCTAGAAACTAGGCACTTTTTAATTGTTATTTTTTAGTAAAGGAGCAATTATTAATGAAAAATGATAGGGGGAATATAATTTTATCTAAAAGTGATATACAACAATTGAGAATGGCTTATAATAATAAAAATATTTCTGATTATTACTTAAATTTTGATGTAGCCAATATTATGAAATATGAGAACCTTAGTAAAGAAAAGGCTATAAATAAAATATTAAGACTATTAAATGATTAAATAAAGAAAGTGTTCCCGAGGAACACTTTTAAATCTAATTATGTAACATAAAGAACTTCAACTATTAAATAGTTGGAGTTTTTTAATTGCATAATTTAAAAAGTTGATGGGGGGGAGAAAAATTAATTACAGTTTTTTATCTGAAATAAAAAGTTAAGGAGGGAAACTTAGTGAGGAAACTCAAAAGAATTTTAAGCTTGTTTTTAGTGAGTATTTTAGTTGTAGGAAATGTTCAAGCCATACCAGCAGAAGCATCTAATATAACGAAGCTAGAAATAAAAGTTAAAGGGGAAGGTGAAGTTATTATTGATGATGGAAGTTCTAAATATTCTTTAGGAAATAAAGATGTTTTTAGAGCAGATTGTACAGTAGATACTAATTTAAGAATAACTGCTACACCGAATGAAGGATATTTTATATCATCTATTGATGGTATAGAGAATGATGGAGTAATAAATGGAAATAGTAAAATTTATGATGTTAATCTAAAAGAAAATGCTAATTCTATAATTATTAATTTCACAGAAAATCCAAAAGAAGAAATTAAAGATGAAATAGTTCAATCAGATGTGATTCAAGAAGAAATACAAGATACATCAAATGAAATAGATACTAATGAGAAAAAGCCACAAGAAGAGAATAAAGTAGATAAGATACTTAATGAGTATCTTGAAGGTATATATGATTCTGAAGAAGCTTTGAATTTTAGAAAAGAACTTGTTTCTAAGCATAAGTTAGAAGATAAGGTAGATGAAAACTTCTTTTTTAAAGATGAATATATAAACAAGCTTATTGATTTAGAAACTATAGGTGATTGTATTGTTTTAGTAGATATATCAAAGAAAGATTTAGCTTTAGATTATCTTCAAGATGAAAATGTAGATCCAATTTTAGAAAGTCTGAATAATTTAAATCCTATTAGAACTAGATTGAGAAGATCATTATCTTTTATGGCAGCTAGAACTGGAATGACTGTTACTAATCATGGTAACTTAACTTACTATGAGGGTGGGATTCTTATGGGTAGGTCAGATATGTTTAGTATAAATGGACGTACAGCTTTTTGTGCTGATCACTCTAAGGTATCACCAGGAACTGGGGTAAGAATACTTAGCACTTCGGTTGAAGGTAATTCTGATATAAGAAAGATATTGTATTATGGTTTTGAAGGACCAGGACAAATAGGTGGTTGGGCATCTAATGGTTTAAGAATTGCGACTGCAATGGCTATTTCTGAAGTAAGACATGGTGATGGTAAAAACTTAGGTAGAAGATTACTTAATCAAGTAAGAGGTTTACCTGAACCACCATCTTCATTTACTGCATATATTGCTGATACAGAAGGAAGCTCTTATCAAGATTTAGCATTTTGGATGTATAATCCAAAAGGTTCATTACAAATATCTAAATCATCTGCCGATCCATCAATAACGAATGGAAATAATTATTATAATATAACTGGTGCAGAATATGGGGTATTTACAGGATCTAATGCTACAGGTCAAGTAGCAACTCTTGTTATAGGTTCTAATGGTTGGTCACAAGAAATTCAATTAGATTCAGGAACTTATTATATTAAAGAAACCAAAGCACCTAAGGGATATGCATTAGATGGAAATATATATCCGATAACAGTTAATTCGGGTAGTAAGTCAACTAAAGCATTTACAGATAGACCTCAGCTTGACCCAGTTGTGGTTGCTCTTAGAAAGGTGGATGCTGATACAGGTACAGATAGACCTCAAGGTAGTGGTTCTTTAGAAGATGCACATTTCACATTTAAATTTTATGCAGGTGAGTATGCAGATGGAGTTAATCCATCAGATTTAGGGGTTTCTCCTACTAGAAGTTGGGTTATGAAAACAGGAAGCAATGGTGTTGCTTTATTCAATGATGCTCATAAAGTATCAGGTGATGCTTTTTGGTATACAAGTTTTGGGGCTCCAGCTCTACCACTAGGAACTTTAACAATACAAGAAACTAAAGCTCCTACAGGTTATAAGCTAAATCCTGAAGTGTTTGTTAGAAGAATAACTCCTAATGGAACAGCAGAAGGGGTAAATACTTATAATGAACCAGTAATAAAAGAAGATTCCTTAGATTTTACTATAAGAAAAGTACAAGAAGGAACACATATATTACTACCTAATGTAAAGTTTAGACATACAAAACCTAACGGAACAACTGAAGAATTAACAACTAATCCAAATGGAGAAATAGTAATTAAGGGGTTAGAGCAAGGAACACATAAAATAATAGAAATATCAACTACTGAAGGATTTGAAGTAAATCCAAATGAGTTTGTTTTTGAAGTTACATCAAGTAATACAATAAGAGTAATATCTAATACTACTAATATGGGAATGAGCTATGTAGAATCAGAAGGCAATGGGGTATTGACAGTAGAAAATAGTTTAAGACCTTTTCAATTAAAAGTAGTTAAGGTTAATGATAAGAATACACCATTAAAAGGTGCTGAATTTACTTTATATTCTGATAGAGAATGTAGAAATGAAATAAGTAAGGCAGTTTCTAACGAAAAAGGAGAATTATTCTTTGATGGGTTAAAAGTTGGAACTCAATATTACTTTAAAGAAACAAAAGCACCTGAAGGTTATAGAATACCTGTAGATTCAAATGGAAATGTTCATGTATATGAAGTAGTTACTGAATCTCAACCATCAAATGGTATTTTTAACTTTACAATAGATGGAGTTAAGTATAATGCTAATTCTACAAATGGTGATATTCATATAGAAGGAAATAAAAATGATAGAGTAATCAGCGTTAAAGTAGTTAATTACATAACTATGAAACTACCAAGTACAGGATCAGGAATGATGATACCTATATTAGTAGTTGGTATGTCTTTAATGGGGGTTGCAATTATAATGAGTAGAAAATCTAAGAAAGAAAATAAGAGATAGGTTATAGGGGGATAGTCAAATGGCAAGACATAAAATATTAAAATCTGTATTATCATATGCATTAGTTGCGGGAGTTTTAGCAACGAGTACATTACCAAGTGTAATGGCTCATGCAGAAACTAGAAATGAAAGTGCTGCTACAACTTATGCTTTTGTAAATAAAAATACACCAGGAGGTGTAGCAAATTTTGGTCGTGGAAGTGCTTCAATTACTATTGAAGGTAATAACACAAGTCAAACTTTAGTTGGTAAAAAGTTCAATGTGTACAAGCTATTCAATGCTCAAAATTCTACTGGTTTAGAATCTATAAATTATACAATGAATCCAGATTATGCACCAGCATTAAAAAATGTTGTTGGTAAGAAATTAAACAAAGAAGCTAGTAAAGTAACAGAATATGAAATTATAGATTATATTCAATCTTTAAACAACAATAAAGTTGAAGGTGCTAATGCTGAACAAACTTTAGAAGGAAGATATAGTGAGTTTAGATATTTTGTTGAAGAGTTAAGAAACGAGATAGTGAAATTAAAAATTAAATCTGATGTTGTAACAGTTACAGAAGTTAAGTCAAATAACAGTATAGAATTAACAGGGTTAGATTATGGATATTATATAGTAGATGAAGTATCTAATGTTTCAGGTTCTCATTCAGCGGGATCTTTATGTATGGTAAATACGGCTAATCCTAATGCATCAGTTCAAGTAAAATCTGATTATCCATCAGTTATCAAGAAGATAAAAGAAGATGATAATGTAGATGCAGTTGGAAATGATGGTTGGAACGATATAGGGGATTATGAAATAGGACAAACTGTACCTTTCAAATTTGAGTCAAATGTACCAAATATGAATGGTTATCATACTTATTATTATGCTTGGCATGATAAAATGGACGAAGCTTTAACATTTAATAATAATTCAGTAGGTATTAAAATAAGTGATTCTACAGGAAAATCATATACATTACAAAATAGTGAGTTTAATGTAGTTGAAAATCCAGGAAAAGATGAAACTTTCAAGGTAGAAATTGTTGATTTAAAGGCAATAGTTGATAGAGAGTTTAATAATAAGAATGATTTAAATGAAAATGTTTATGGGCAAAAAGTAGAATTAACATTCAATGCTACTTTAAATGATAAAGCAGCTAATGATACTGGTAGACCAGGATTTGAAAATGATGTTAAATTAGAGTTTTCAAATAATCCTGATGGTGATGGAGAAACTGATAGAGGGGAAACTCCTTGGGATACTGTAGTTTGCTTCACTTATAAAATCAATGGTTTAAAGATAAATGACCATGATTTAAAACTAGAAAATGCTAAATTTAGATTATACTCTGATAAAGAGTGCAAAAATGAAGTATATGTAAAGAAAGCTGAAAGTGGATATATAGTAATCAATAGAGATAGTGTTCAAGGTGGTGTACCAAGTGATGCAGTAGAAATGGTTTCTGATGCAGAAGGGGTATTCACAATTATTGGATTAGACCAAGGTACTTATTGGTTAAAGGAAACTGGTGCTCCTGATGGATATAGACCAATATTAGATCCAATAGAAATAAATATAATTCCTACTTTCACAGAAAACAGAAATGTTTATGTAAAAGGTGATGGAGCAACTGATAAAACTCTTAAAACTTTAGAAGCAACTGCCAATATAAAAACTTTTTGGGATGGAATATTTAATGAGAATAATCAACCATTAGATACTAATGTTGATGATGGATCTCTTAACATAACTGTAATAAATAAGGTTGGTAGCAAACTACCTGTAACTGGTTCGGGTGCAACTATAGCATTAATTGGTTTAGGCTCAACATTAATGACAGGAGCATTAGCAGTATCAAGAAAAAAGAGTAAAAAGTAAAAAAGCTTATATAAATAAAGACAATGGAAAGTGAGTGTTGATATGGATGGGAGAAATGTTATTCGTAAGATAATATTTATAATTGGATTTCTAATATGTATATATCCTTTAGGTAGTAGTATTATAGAAAGTTTTTATCAGAGAGAAGCTATAGCAACTTACGAAAATGCAGTTAATAATATAGATAGAGCAGAATTAGAACTAGAGTACAATAAAGCTGAAGAATATAATTCAGCTTTATTTAATTACAAAAATAATATATTAAATACTAATTCAATTAGTGTTTTAGGTGAAGAAAGCTATAATAATATTCTTGATATGGGAAATGGAATAATGGGAAGCATTGAAATTCCTAAAATAAATGTTAATCTTCCTATATATCATGGGACATCTGATGAAGTGCTTTCAGTAGGCGTAGGACATGTTTACAACAGTAGTTTACCTATAGGGGGAATTAATACTAGAAGCGTTCTAACAGGGCATAGAGGACTTCCTAATGCGAAATTATTCACTCGTTTAGATGAAATAGTTGAAGGCGATTTATTCTTCGTTAGAATACAAGATAAAACATTAGCTTATAAAGTGAATAATATTGAAGTTATTGAGCCTGAAGATATAGATGCAGTAAATATTATTGAAGGTAAAGATTTAGTATCTTTAATAACGTGTACTCCTTATGGAATTAACACTCACAGATTAGTTGTTACGGGTGAAAGAGTTCCTTATGAACCATCTGAATATGAGAGTATTGAATCAAATAGAATGTCTAATAGAGAAATACTATTTGCTAGTATTCCTTTTATATTTTTAACTTTAGCAGTAGTTTTAAAACTAAGTGATAAAAGAAGAAAGGAGAGAGAAGGGCATGAAGTTAAGGAAGATTAATTATATATTAGCTATGGCTTTATTAGTATCTTCTATATCAGCATCAGCAGTTAATGTTTATGCTGATACTATTAATAATATCAATAGTAGAGCTATAATAACTGATTCTGTTGTAATAGATAAAGAAGATAGTGGAAGTACATTAGTGCCAGGAGATATACTTGAAGAAGTAAAAAGTGGAACTGGTAGTATTACAATAACTTTATCTGATACTGAAGATAATAGAGATAAAGGTAATGTGAAATTTGGATTATCTAAAGTAGCTGATGTTATAAATGGAGAATATAAAGTATTAACTCAATATGAAGCAGTAAATATAGATTTAAATAATATAAAAACTGCTACAGATTTGGAATTAGCAGCTAACTTATTTAAGAAGGTAGTAAGTACAGATAATATATTAACAACTGATAAAAATGGAAAATGTACTATAGATGATTTAGATGTAGGAGTATATTTGCTATATGCAACAGATATTTCAAACTATGAAAACATAACACCATTTTTAGTATCAATTCCATCTTGGAATGAAGCTGATAAAACTATGTCTTATGACATAAATGTTATTCCCAAACATACTAAGATTATAGAAGAAGAAAAACCTAAAGTACCAGCAACAGGATATGATAATAAAGCTTATTTATATCTAGGGGTAGGGACTTGTTTATTAATAGGTAGCAGTATTTTATTTTTTGGAGTAGGGAAGAAAAAGAAAAAATGCGAAAAGTAATAGCAAGTATATTATTAATAGTATCAATAGTGTTTCTATATAAGGGGTTTGTTGAATTTAGATATATGATATCAAATAAAGCTAAAAATCAAAGTCTTAGAGAAGTAGCAACAAGTGAAGTTGTTAATGATCCATTAGATAGAATTATAGACTTTGAGAAATTAAACAGTATAAATAAAGATATAAAGGCATGGATTTATGTTCCTGGAACAAAAATTGATTATCCTATATTGGTTGGAGAGTCTGATGAAGAATATCTATATAATGATATGAATAAAGAATATACTCCTTTAGGTTCAATATTTTCTTATAGTGGAACAAACTTTACAAAAGGGAATACATTTATTTTTGGGCATAATATGGCTAGTAGTCAAATGTTCGGTGAACTTAGAAAATATATAGATAAAGATTTTTTGAAAGAGCATAGATATTTATATATTTATACGGAAAGAAAAGCTATGAAGTGTGATATATTTTCAATTTTTATAACAAATGAAAATGATGATATATTTAATGGAGAATATGAACTTGGAACGGTAGAGTATGTATCGTTAATTGAAGAGTTAAATAAAAGAAATAAGTATAGTGAATATAGTTTAGAGGAATCAAGTATTAATTATTCAACAAGCCAAATATTTAACTTAATAACTTGTTATGGAGCTGAAGGTACAACTGAAAGATTAGTTGTAAATGGAATAGTAGAAGAAGAAAAAATAAGATAAATAATAATATAAGGGTGTTCCCTGGGAACACCTTTTTATTATTCAGTAAATTAAATAAAGCAAGTATTTTAATGCTTATTTTATTTAATTTACTCAATCAAAGTAATATAAAAAAGGAGGATTTGTATGTTTTTAATGTTGGTAGTTTTATTTTTATTAGGGTTTTCAGCATTTGCTTGTGCAATTGTTGGAACGAGAGCTGGTAAAAGGCGATACGATTAATTAATATTTTTTTAGAAAGGATATACGATAGGGGTCAAATAAGTAAAATAAATTTATTTTATTTATTATTATAAGATGTATGGAAGTTAAAAAATATTATAGATAATTTTAAAAGTGTTCCCGAGGAACACTTTTGTTATGGAGGTTTTTGAAGTGGATAGAACAGAAATTTCAATAGGAGTAAGATTAATGAGGGAAACATTAATTGACTTAGAGAGATATATAGTAAGTGAAGGATTGCATAGATATAGGATAAAACCTTCACAAGTAGCAACAATGATTGTAAAGGATTGGTTAAATAAACCTATTTTAGATAAATCTAAATTGATATATGGAAGAATTAACAATGAGCCTAAGATAAGTAGATTAACAGTAAAACTTTTAGAGGAAGAAAATATTAAACTTTACGAAATATATGTTAAAGAATATATAAGAGAGTGTTCATCTGTTAACGTGCTAATATACAATATAATTTTACAATTTTTAGAGAATAAAGGAACACTAAGTATATTAGATGAATTAAAATAGGTTTGTAATATTACAAGCAATTTATCAAAGGTATAGTAATATTAGAAAAATTTTTCAAAGTGTAAAGGGTGTTCCCGAAGGACATCTTTTTATAAATATTTTACAAAAGAACTTCTGACAGGCAATAGCCGAGAGTTTTTTTGCGAGAGGAGGTGAGTGTATGCTAGGAGATGAAGTAGGAAATAAAGCAATAGGGGTTACTGTAAAAGCATCACAGATTACAGCTAAATTAGTATTAGAGGTGATTAGATCTATAGCAAATGATAAATATAAGGTTGTTAATGGAAAGCAGAGTTTAAAAGAGTTGAACAAAAAGGGAAAAGCTTTAGAAAATGTAAATATAGATAAAGCTGATTTAAAAGCAATTCAAAGGCAGCTAAAAAAAGATGGAATTGATTTTGCAATAAAAAAGGATTCTTATAATGAAGTTTTCAACCTATATTTTAAGGGGCAAGACATCAGCCAAATTGAAAAAATATTTAAGGATTATGCAAGTAAAAATTTTAAGGATTTTAAGAGAGATGAAAGAAAGGAAGTTAAGGAGGTTGTAAAAGAAGCTAAAGTAAAAGCTGAAGAGCATAATAAGGAAGTAGAGCTTAATAAAAATGAAAAACAATTTGTTAAAGATAGAGGGGATAGATAATGAAAAAAGAAAAATTAATATTCACTTCTATAGCATCAATAATAGTATTTTATATATTTAATAGAATAGCTTTTTTGTATCAAAGTTTAGAAGGGGATATACTTACCAAAATTAATTTTATTATGGATAATTTGAGTAAATCTATCCTGGAAAACATATTTTTTATAGATAAAACACCAGAATCCATATTGATAGGTCTAGTTGGATTGATAGGTGTTTTTTTAGTGGTTTTATATAATTCTTTTACAAGAAATAATAGATTAGAAGGTAAGGAGCATGGTTCAGCAGAATGGGGAAGTGCGACTGATATAAAACCTTTTATAGATAAGAATTATGAAAAAAATATGTTACTAACTGAAAGTGAAAGAATATCAATAGATACAAGAAAAACATTGCGAAATAATAATATTCTTGTTGTAGGTGGTTCAGGTTCGGGGAAAACAAGATTTTTTGTTAAACCTAATTTAATGCAGTTACACACATCTTATGTAATAACTGATCCTAAAGGGACTTTATTACCTGAATGTGGAAAGATGTTATTGGATGCAGATTATAATTTAAAGTATTTCAATACAATAGATTTCTCTAAATCTATGCACTATAACCCGTTTGAATATATAAGAAAAGAAAAAGATATTTTAAAATTAGTAAACACAATAATATTAAATACTAGTGGAGAAGGTGAAAAATGCAAAGAGGACTTTTGGATAAAAGCTGAAAGATTGTTATATCAAGCTTTAGTAGGATATATATATTATGAATTACCCAAAGAAGATAGAAATTTTAGCACTTTACTGTATTTATTAAATCAAATGGAAGCTAAAGAGGATAATGAAGAATTTAAAAATCCTATAGATATAATATTTGAAGATTTAGAAAGTAAAGATGAAGGTCATTTTGCAGTAAGACAATATAAAAAATATAAACAAGCTGCTGGTAAAACAGCTAAATCAATATTAATTAGTTGTGGTGCTAGGTTATCACCTTTTGATATTAAAGAGCTTAGAGAAATAACAGAGTATGATGAACTAGAACTAGATACTTTGGGAGATAACAAACAAGCTTTATTTATTATTATAGATGATACAGATAGTACATTTAATTTTTTAGTTGCTATTTTATATACTCAAATGTTTAATGTCCTATGTAATAAAGCAGATAACGAGTATAAAGGAAGATTACCAGTTCATGTTAGATGTCTTTTAGATGAGTTTGCTAATATAGGTCAAATTCCTTCATTTGAAAAATTAATAGCAACTGTAAGAAGTAGAGAGATATCAGTAGTTCCTATAGTTCAAAATATGGCTCAAATAAAAGGATTGTATAAAGAACAAGCGGGAACTATTGTAGGTAACTGTGATACTACCCTATTCTTAGGAAGTGGGGAAGAAGAAACACAAAAATCTATATCAGCTAGAGTAGGTAAAACAACTATTGACCATACTGCAATAAATATAAGTAAAGGGCAATCAGGAAGTTTATCATTAAATAATCAAATTATAGCAAGGGATTTAATAACGCCAGCAGAAGTTGGGTTGCTAAAGACAGATGAATGTTTACTTTTTATAAGAGGAGTAAAGCCTTTTAAATCAAAGAAATTTAAAATAGAAAAGCATAAAAGATATAAGGAATTAGCTGATTATAGTGAAGATAATAGATATGATGTTTTAAAAGAAAAAAATAAAGATATTTTAGATGAAAAAACTGAAATTAAAGAAATTGAATTAACTGAAGAAATAAATAATTTAGTATAAAAAAGGAGAGATAAAAATGGACGTAATGAATCAAGTTTTACAAATAATAATTAAGTTCTGTACTATAGGTGGAGGACTTTGGTGTGTTTGGGGAGTAATTGTTTTAGCAGGAGCATTAAAGGATAAAAATGGACCAGCTTTACAAGGTGGGATATGGCAAATAGTAGGTGGAGGAATGATAGTTGTAGCTGCACAATTATTTTCATCTGTTGTTGGCTAAAAAAATTAAAAGTATTTAATAGGAGGATATTATGGAAGAATGGATTGTAAATACGATAATAAACATGATTACGAATGTTACATCTGTTGGGAGTGATCTAATAAAAACTCCTGAAGAATTCAATGCCACAATCTATACAGGGATTTTAAACATTCAAAAAAATATAATAACTCCAATAGCATTAGTAATTCTAGCAATATTTTTATTGCTAGAATTGCAAAGTATAACCACAAGAACAGACACTATGGGTGAAAGGGGATTTGAAATCCCCTTTAAAATAATGATTAAGTTTATAATATGTAAAACTGCGTTAGATATGACACCTTTAATTTTATCAGCAATATTCAATGTATCGCAAGAAATTATTGTAGGTATAAACGGAATATTTTCAGGGAGTGGAGGACTTGATATTGGAAGTGCTAGAGAAACAATAGAGCAGTTGGTTAGTAATGCAGATTTTTTAGAGAAAGTTTTAATTATGATAAATGTAGTTATAATAAATACTATTTCGTTTATTAGCAATATATTAATAACTGCAATAATATATGGAAGAATGATAGAAATGTATGTCTTTATAGGAATAGCACCATTACCTATGGCTACTATACCTAATGCAGAGCAGAGTTCAATTGCAAAAAACTTTTTAAAATCTTTTACTGCGGTATCTATACAAGGAGTTTTGATGTGTATTTCAATTGCAATAATGGGAATTTTATTTAGTGGAATAGTAACAATAGATCCTTCAAATATAGATTCAACAAATTTATTGAGTTTGTTATGGGAATGTACTGGATATTCAATTATAACAGTATTTGCATTATTAAGTAGTGGTAAATGGGCTAAGTCAATTTGCAATGCTATGTAAGGGGGAACTAGAATGTCAGTAGAAGTAAGAATACCTAAAGAGATAACAGAATATCAAGAAAAAATAATGTTTGGTTTAAGTGTTAGACAGTTGGTATGTTCACTTATTGCAATTGTTATAAGTGTACCAAGTTATATTTTTTTAATGAATAAAATAGGACAAGAATTAACTGGATATATAGTAATAATAGAAGTTGTGCCATTAATAGCAATAGGTTACTTGAAACCAAAAGGATTAAAATTTGAAAAAGTTTTGATAATGTTTTTGAAACATCAATTTGGAAAATCAAAAAGGAATTACAAGACAGTAGTTCAAGTTGATTTATTGGAAGGAGGATATGAAAGTGATATTAAGAAAAAAACAACCCAAAAGTCAATTAGAAGAAAGGTTAAAGAAGAAAGAGAATATAAAGGCTTTGAACCAAGCAAAAAAGATAGAGAAAGAAAATTCAAAGAAATTAAGAAACAAATTAAAGGGGCAAAACGAGATTTCAGACAGAGAAAGAAAGGTAGATAAAAACTTTCTTAAATCTTTAAAAGTTCCAGCAACAGTTCAAAACACTATAAGATATAATAGAATGTTTGAAGATGGAGTTTGTGATGTTGAGGGTGGAATATATTCAAAAACTATAAAATTTTCAGATATAAATTATCAAATTGCTAAAAGAGATGATCAAATAGATATATTCTCTAGGTACTGTGAGTTCTTAAATTATTTTGATCCAAGTATTAATGTTCAAATTACTATAAATAATAGAAGAATAGACCAGGAGGATTTTAAAAAGAGAATTTTATTATATACGCCTAAAAAGGATGATGGATTGAATAAATATAGGTATGAGTATAATCAGATGCTTATAGATAAGGCTTTAAAAGGGCAAAATGGTATAATAAGAGAGAAATATCTTACTTTCTCTTGCGAAGCAAGTAACTATGAACAGGGAGTACAAGTTTTATCAAGAATAGAGGCTGATGTACAAGCAAACATGAAAAGATTAGGGTGTATAAACTCGGTTCTTTCAGGAAGTGAAAGATGTGAATTTATACACTCTATTTTTAATCCTGATGAACCATATAAATTTGAATATGAATACTTACTTGAAAATAGTTTAAGTACAAAAGATTTTATAGCACCCGATAGTTTTGACTTTAAAGATAAGAGAAGTTTTGAATTTGGCAATAGATATGGACAAGTTGTATATTTAAAAGATTTACCTTCTGATTTATCTGATAAGCTATTAAGTGAACTTTCAGACTTAAATTGCGATTTAACAATTAATCTACATATAAATAGAGTTTCACAAGATAAAGCTTTGGATTTAGTTAAGAGTAAAATTGCATTTATGGAACAACAAAAAATAGATGAACAGAAAAAAGCTATAAAAGCTGGATATGATCCCGAGATGATACCGCATGAACTTAAATTTAGTTTACTTGAAGCTAATGAATTATTAGATGATTTATTAAATAAAAATCAAGGTATGTTTAAAAATACAATTTTAATATTTACTTCAGGAAAAACAAAGGAAGAGTTAGAAGAAAATATTTATCAAATATCATCAATTTGCAGAAAGAACAATTGTAAAATAGGATATTTAGATTATCTTCAGGAGGAAGGGATTAATTCAACTTTAATTCTAGGGAAAAATTATGTTGATATAAAGAGAACATTAACTACTGCTTCTACAGGTATATTTGTTCCTTTTACCACTCAAGAATTGTTCCATAATAATGGGACTTATTATGGGTGTAATTCATTAAGTAAGAATTTGATTTTAGTAAATAGAAAAAATCTTAAAACTGCAAATGGATTTATTTTAGGTTCTTCAGGTTCGGGAAAATCTTTAGCAGCTAAAAGAGAAATTGCAAATGTACTTTTAAGTACAAATGATGATGTAATAGTAATAGATCCTGAAAGAGAATATACTCCATTAGCTAAGGGAATTGATAATGATGTTAAAACTAATGGTTTTTATGGAGAAGTAATAAAAATATCTGCTGGAAGTAATAATTTTATTAATCCATTTGATATAAATTTAGATTATGCAGACGATGATAACCCAATATCATTAAAATCAGAGTTTATATTATCTTTATGTGAAATACTTATAGGGGGAAGATATGGATTATCTTCAGCTCATAAAACTATAATAGACAGAACTGTTTTATTAACTTATGAAAAATATTTTAATAACCCTAAGAAGGAAGATGTACCAACATTAAAAACATTTTATAGTAATTTAGTAGAACAACCAGAGCCTGAAGCAAATGATTTAGCACTTGCTTTAGAGATTTATATAAATGGTAGTTTAAGTGTATTTTCACATCATACCAATATAGATATTAATAATAGATTTGTAGTATTCGATACTAAAGATTTAGGTAAGCAGTTAAATACTATAGGAATGTTAGTGGTGTTAGACCAAATATGGAATAGGATAACTCAAAATAGAAAAATAGGTAGAAGAACTTGGATATATATAGATGAAATATACTTACTTTTCAAAAATGAATATTCAGATAACTATTTATTTGAATTATGGAAAAGAGCAAGAAAGTGGGGAGCCATTCCAACTGGAATAACTCAAAATGTTGAAGATTTATTACGAAGTGATAATGCAAGAAGTATGTTATCCAATAGTGAGTTTATATATATGTTAAATCAGGCTTCTTCTGATAGAGATGAACTGGCACATTTATTAAATATATCAGACCAACAATTAAACTATGTTACTAATTCAGATCCAGGACATGGATTGATATTTGCAGGAAATGCAATAATACCATTTGAAGATGATTTCCCTAAGAAAACAGAACTTTACAAAATGCTTACTACTAAGATTGAAGAAGTAACAGCGGGTGTTTAATGAGTATAATAAAAAATGGTTCAAGGGACTTAGTTAAGAATAAAGAAAGCACTTCTATATATGGAAGTGCTTCTTTTAAATTAGAAGGAAAAAGTATTATTAAAGATAGTGAGTATAATACGGAAATAAATAAGTCTTTTGTTAATAGATCTACTAGTGAGCAATCTTTAGATAAAGTTATAAATAATGAAAGAATTTATAAAGGGAATAATGAATCTTTAAATAAACCTCAATATTTTAAAAATGGATATGGAGATACTGGTAGTAGAAGAGAACTAATAAGTAGGATTGAATACCCATATAAAAGTAGTCAATATACAAGAGCAACAATAAAAAGAGAAGAAAGAATTAATGATAGAACTTACTCTTTGTTGAATGGAAAAGAAAATAATTATAAAGCAAGAAAAAATAGTCTTATAGATGATAAAAGAATAGATTCTATAATAAAAATAAAGGAAGTTGATACAAGAGGTAATAGTTTAAGAAAAAATAATATTACAAGTAATATTACTAAAAGAAGTGAATCAGTAATAAGAGAAAATGGATTTAAAAATAGTGCTAACTATGTAAATTCTAAGCTTGATGGGATAATAAGAGTAAGAGAAGAAAGAGTATCTGAAACAATAATAAAAAGAGATATATCTGAAACAATAATAAAAAACAATATACCTAATATAAAGAATTATGATATACAAGGAAATAGAAGAAAGAGTTTAAATATAGTAAGAAATGATAAATTAAAAGCAAAAGGAAGATATACTAATTTAATAGAGGATTTAAAATATACTAGAAGTGTAAATTTTTCAAGAGTAAAAAAGGAGTTCTTTAAAGCTAGGTATATAAGGACAATAGTAGACAATGGAATTGATAATTTAAATAGTTCAGATAATGATTATGGAAATACTTTAGCAAAAGAAAAAATGTATAGAATTGTATCAGCTCCAAGAGATTTAATAAGAGCTGGAAGAAGTTTGAAGAGAGCTTATAATGGAGCAAGGTATGTAAAAGATGTATCAAAGAATTTAAAAAACATTTCTGACATAAAGTCAATTAAACTAAAAAGAATTGTTGGAAAAGGAATAACAACTAGCTTAATAAATGAGGTTAATTCATTAAAAGGAAATGAAAATATAGGAATACAAAGCATTGTAAAAACTAAAGATACATTAGTTACTACTAAAAATACTTTAAGGTATAGTGCGAAAGCTACTAAGAAAGCAACTAAATTAACTAAAAATACTTTTGATTATGGAGCAAGAGGAATAAAACAGGTAAAGAAATTCACAAAGTTTGGTTATGATGCTGGAAAAAAACTAACTATTATGGCTACAAAACTTTTCTCTAATCCAGTAGTATTGAAGGTATTAGCTGTATTAGGAGCAGTAGTAGTGGCATTAAGTTTAATAGGAAGTATATTTATAGGGTTTATAAGTATTTTTATTGGAGAAAATTCAAATATAGATTTTGCAGTTCCTAATGAAGAACAAAGAGCATTTATATTAAAATTAGTTCCAATAGCTCAAGATAATTACAATGATTACGGGATTTTTCCATCAGTAACAATAGCACAAGCTATACATGAATCAGCGTGGGGAAAATCTGACCTTTCAGTAAAAGCTAATAATTTATTTGGAGTAAAAGCTGATAGTAGTTGGAAGGGACAAACTATTGATATGCCAACACAAGAACATATAAATGGAAGTAATATTACTGTAATGGCAAAGTGGAGGAAATATGATAGTTTTGAGGATTCAGTAAAGGATCATGGAAAGTTCTTAAAGGAAAATCCAAGATATGAGCAATCAGGGGTTTTTAAAGCCAAAGATTATAAGGAACAAGCTTATGCAATTAGAATGGCTGGATATGCAACAGATCCACAATATGCAAGTTTAATTTGTAATATTATAGAGTCATATTCATTAAATATTTATGATTTTAAAGTAGGCGATGGAAATAAAGTAGTTGAAAGAGCTATCACAACGGGTATGAGTATTGTAGGAAAATCACCTTATGTTTTTGGAGGAGGAAGAAATCCTGAAGATATTGCAGCTTTACGGTTTGATTGCAGTTCTTTTGTACATTGGTGTTATGCAAATGCTGGTCTTAATTTAGGAGATTATAGAAGCGTAGTAACTTGGACATTAGTTACTATGGGAAGAGAAGTTAAAACTGAAGAGATGCAAAGGGGAGATTTAATTTTCTTCAATACAGAAGGAGTTGTTAATAATCATGTTGGTATTTATTTAGGAGATAATAAATTTTTACATGATGCATCCACTAATGGAGTATGGGTGAATAATTTAGAAGGATATTGGAAAAATGCCTTTAATGGTACTGTTAGAAGGGTTGTTGAATAGCAAATTAGAAGTTTAGCTATTAAAACTACAAATAAGGAGCGTTTAATATGAGTATTCAAGAAAAGATAAAAGCTAAAGAAGAACAAATATTAAAGAAAAGAGAAAAAATAAAAAAAGAGGAAGAAGGTATAAAAAAATTAGAAAAAGAAATAGAAAACTTAAAAACACTAGAAATAAAAGGATTAATAAATGAAGTAGATATTCCATATGAAGAGTTGGTAAAAATGATAAAGGAATTAAAAAATTAATAGCAAGACTATTCCTGGATAAATTAAATTTTATCCAGGATATTTTTATAGTTAAAGGAAAGATAATAACAACTAAAAATAGATTATGGGAGAGAGTTTGATGAAGAAGTATGGTATTAAATCTAAAGATAACAATGATATATTAATATTCCATGCACTACCAAATGAAACTACAAAATTTCAATGGTATATTTCAGAAAATATTAATGAGAAGGGACAACCTATTGATGGACAAATATATGAATCATATACATTATCTACAGAAGTAATAAAAAGAAAAAGCTTTGAAGGAAAATACTTATATTGTGAGTATCTAGTACAAGGAATAGATCAGTATAAAAAAACAGAGTATATAAAGTTAGATTTAAATATTGATAGTATGGTTAATTCAGGAGTAATTTTTGATGATATTTCAAAATTTGATGAACAAGGTAATATATTAAATTTAATTATAAATAATTAAAGAGGTGTTTTTTTGCATGAAAAAAGAGATATTGGCTCATAATTCCGAAATGGTGGATATAATGTTAAAAGAGTTAAAAGAATATGTAAAATCAAAAGAGGATAATCAAAATGAAAAGATAGTTGAAAAGAAAAAAGCTATTAAAGGAATTAGAAAATATAGATTAGGATATGATTATTTATTTTTACCTAAAAGAACATTTAAGTATAAAGGGGATTTAATAGGTGGAATTAGCATAATGGTTTTATTTAAAATTTATGATGTGAATGGTAACGAGATTTTATTTGAAACAAAAGGTGAAGAGTTGAAAGAGCAGACAATAAAATTAAAAAACGGTGAAGAATGTTATTTAAGTGAGTTATTTTATTGTTCTTTTGATAAAGAGTTGTTTAAAGAGAATCAAACTTTTGATTTTAGTCCAACAATGAATGTAATAATGAGTAACTGTAGGATTGCTATGGAGATTCATAGTTATACGAAAGATATAGAAGTAAGGAAAGTAATTTTAGAACCTGAAAATATAGATAGAGAAGAGTTTAATGATATTCTGTTAAATAATTTAGAATTATTTGATGTAACTGATAATAAGCCAGCTCAGAGCTGTTCTTATATTGCAGTAGAAATTTAAAATCAAAAATAAGAGTATAATGTAATATTACATGTAATACATAGATAAGAAAGGAGAAATTGGGAGTGAAATTAGTAATAGCTGAAAAGCCAAGTGTAGCTTTAGAGATAAGCAAAGTCATTGGAGCAAGTGAAAAAAAGAATGGTTATTATGAAGGTAATAATTATTTAGTAACATGGTGTGTAGGGCATTTAGTTGAAAATGCAATGCCTGAAGATTATAGTGTTGAGTATAAAAAGTGGAATTTAGAAACATTGCCGATAATTCCTGAAGAATGGAAAACAAAAGTATCAAGTAAAACCAAAGATCAATTTAGAGTTATAAAAGAGTTAGCTAATAGAGATGATGTAGAAGAGTTGATTTGTGGGACAGATGCTGGAAGGGAAGGAGAACTGATATTTAGGCTAGTATATAATCAAATAGGAAGTAATAAACCTATTAAAAGATTATGGATAAGTTCTATGACTAGAGAATCTATAGAAAAAGGTTTCTGTAAATTAAAAGATGGGAGAGAGTTTGAAAGTCTTTATAAGTCAGCTTTTTGCAGAAGTAAGGCAGATTGGTTGGTAGGGTTAAATGCAACAAGATTATATACAGGCTTATATAATAAAATGCTTAATGTAGGTAGAGTTCAAACACCAACTATAAATTTAATTGTAAAAAGAGATGAAGAAATTAAAAATTTTGAACCTAAACAATATTTTGTTGTAAAGGCTGATACTGGATTATTTATAGCTGCTAAAAAATTTGATGGAATAACTGAAGCTTATAGTATAGTAAATAAGTGTAATGGTAAAGATGCAATAATAAAAAATGTTATTAAAGAAGAAAAAAATATAAAACCTAGCGGTTTATTAGATTTAACATCTCTGCAAAGAGAAGCTAATAAATTGCTAGGTTTTTCAGCACAACAAACATTAGATTTAGCTCAATGTTTATATGAAAAGAAAATTATAACATATCCAAGAACAGATAGTAAATTTTTGACGGAAGATATGAAAAATGAAACAAAAGATTTAATAATTAATTTAGTAAATTCAAATCTTTTAGGAGAAAATTTAAGGGAAAAGTATGAAATTGAAGCAGTTAAATTAGAAAGCATTATAAATGACAAAAAGGTTAGTGATCACCATGCAATAATACCTACTAACGAAGTTTTAAAGCACGATTTAAGCCTTACAGATAGTGAAGAGAAGATATTATACCTAGTTGCGTACAAGCTCTTAGAAAGCGTTTATAAGCCTATAAAACAGACTAATATAAAAATAGATTTGGGAATAGAAGATGAAATATTTGAGTTTTCAGGAAAACAAATATTAGATAATGGTTTTAAGTTGATAGAAAAATTAATGAAAGAAAAATTGGGTATAGAAATAGAAGAAGATAAAAATAGTTTTGAAGGTGAGGTGAATGTAGGACAGAGATTTGAAAATGTTGAATTATCTTCAGAAGCTAAGAAAACTCAACCACCTAAATATTATACTGAAGATACGTTATTATCGGCTATGGAGAATGTGGGAAGATTGGTAGATGATAAAGAACTTAAAGAATCTTTAAGCAAAGGTTTAGGAACGCCAGCAACTAGGGCGGGAATAATTGAGCAGATAATAAAGAAAGGTTTTGTAAAAAGGGATGGCAAAAAGCTTATATCAACAATAGAAGGAAAAGAATTGATGAAGATTTTACCTGAAGATATAAAATCACCTGAATTAACTGCTAAGTGGGAATATGAGCTAGAGAGAATAAATAATGGTGAATTATCAGAAGGTGAGTTTTTAGAAGAAATAAAAGTATATATAAATAGCCTAATAAATAATGCTAAAGGAAATTTAAATAAGGAATTTGTTAAAAGTAAAGAAAGAGAAATTATAGGTAAATGTCCTAGATGCAATAAGAATGTTTATGAAGGGAAATTAAATTTTTATTGCGAAGGTGGAAAAGAATGTGGATTTACACTTTGGAAGCAAGATAAATTTTTTACTAATGCAAAGAAAGAAATAAATAAAAGTATTGCAAAAAAATTGCTTAAAGATGGTAAAGCAGAAGTTAAAGGATTATATTCAGTAAAAAAAGATAAGAAATATGATGCAACTGTAGTTTTAGAAGATACAGGGAAATTTATTAATTTCAAGTTAGAGTTTTGATGATATAATAAAATAAAAAACTATGGAGGAAGAAATGAGAAGTATATTATTAAAAACTATTTTAAGCATACCATTAATAGTTTTAAAAATAATAATAATAGTATTTGAAGGTATGAAATCAATAATAGAACGTATTGGAGGATTTTTTCTTTTATTATTTATTATACCTACTATTTGGACTTTGTTTAAAAAAGATTATTATACTTTTTCAGCATATATATTTGGAATCATATTTGTAATTTTGATGCAAATAGGAGCAGAACTTATATTGAGTACTCTAACTTGGCTATATGAGAAAATATATATATACAAAATGGAATTAGAAGGATAATTAACACCAGGAAGATACCTGGTGTTTTATTATTGTTTTTTTTAGGAGGGAGAAGGAGGAATGTATTATAAGATTGATGAAATTAAAGCAATACCGATACAAGATGTATGTTCTCATTATGGAATAGTTTTAAAAGCAAAGGGTGAGAACTGGTGGGGACGACTTAGAGAAAATGATAGGACACCATCTTTTTCAATAAATCCAAGTAAAAATATATGGAGAGATTGGGGAATTTCAAAAGGGGGAGATGTAATTTCCTTGGTAAGTGAAATAGAAGGAGTAGATCAAGGGAAAGCAATATTGATTTTAGGAGAAAGGTTTGGCATAGAGCAAGAATATACTACAGAAAAAGTATCTGTATTTCCTACATTTAATCAATTTAAAAGTATAGGGATTTTTTCTAAAAGAGCTATACAGAATTTAGATATTAATTTAGAAAAACAATCAATAGAGGAAATTGAAAAGCTTGAAGAAAAATTTGAAATATCTATGCAAGAATTAGCTAATGTGGATATAGAGGCTTATCATAGAATATTAGATTATAAAGCGTTACCTATTTTATATGAATACAGAAAAAATACAATAGATGCTTTTATAAAATATATTAATTGTGATAATTATAAAGATCTACTTGTTTATGAGTTAATTTTTAATGAGTTTCAAGATGAATTAAATGAAAAGGTTGATATTTATAATAAAGCTAGATTAGATGGAATAAATTTAGATGAATTGAAATTTGATATAAGTAATATGAATGACATAAATTTTTCTGATGAAGATATAAGCAAACTAAAGCAGGATATCAAGAATTTAGAAAGGATATCTGATAAATTGAATTTGAATGATGAAATAAATTATCTTATAAATGTGAAAGAAAATGTAGTGAAAATTTATGAGGGATTAAAAAAAAACGGTAATTACTTTTTAAATAGTGTTGAGTATGAAGTTATGGATAATAGTCAGCAGTTAAGAGAGGATAAGTTTTTTTATAAAACTAAAAAAAGACTAGTAGGTGATGAAAATATGGTATATGAAAAAAATATAAAATCTTCTAATGAAGATAAAGTAAAAGAATTAAGTGAAAAACTTGAAGATGGAATAAAGGATTTGTTTGAGAGTGATAAATATAAAAACTTTTTAAAAGTAATGTCTAAGTTCCATAATTATTCGTTTAGAAATTCTATATTAATAATGATGCAGAAACCAGAAGCAACTTATGTAGCTGGATTTAATAAGTGGAATACATTTAAAAGAAAAGTCAATAAAGGTGAAAAAGGAATAAAAATTTTTGCACCATCTCCAATTAAGAAAAAAGTTCAACAATATAAAAAAGATGAAAAAGGTAATTTCATATACGTAGATGGCAAAAAAGTTATAGAAGAAGTAGAGCAAATAATTCCTAAATATAAAATAACCTATGTTTTTGATATAAGTCAGACTAGTGGAGAGCCATTACCAAGCTTGACTGAAGAGTTAAAAGGGAGTGTAAATGATTATAGTAATTTTAAGAAAGCATTAGAAAATAGTACAAGTTTTAATGTTGCATATGGAAGCATAAAAGGAGAAGCAAAAGGATATTGCACACCTGCTTTAAAAAGAATTATGGTTAAAGAAAATATGTCAGAAGTTCAAACAATAAAGACGCTTCTTCATGAAATGGCTCATGCAGAGTTACATACAATAAAAGATGGAAAGAGTAGAGAAACTAAAGAAGTTGAAGCTGAAAGTATTGCATTTATAGTTAGTAATTATTATGGAATAGATACATCTGATTATAGTTTTGGATACTTAGCTGGATGGAGTAGTGATAAAGAGTTAGGGGAACTTAAGAAATCTTTAGATACAATTCAAAAAACTGCTGCTTCTTTAATAGATAAAATTGATATTAATTATAAAGAGTTATTTAAAGATAAAGAAATTAAAATAGACCATGATAATAAAGATATTAAAGAGATAATTTCAGAAGCTAGTAAAAAAGCTGAAGATCATAACAATAAATTGGAGAATAAAGAGAGTAAGGAGCGTAGTTATGAAATTTAATATATTGGAGAAATTAAAGGAAATATTCTTAAAAAAATCAGAATATAAAACTGAAAAAACTGATTTTAATATAAGTGAAGAAAGTAAGTTAGAAAAACTAAACATAGGAACTTGTATAATGGATAATGAAGAAAAAGAGAAATTTTTAAGTATTAATACTCCAAAATTAGTTGAATTATATGAAAAAAAATATCAGAAGAAGATAAAATGTTGATGGAGAAGCAAGGATTAAAGTTAGATACTTTTGTAGAAAGATTTAAAGATGAATTAAATGATCATGATTTTATAGAAGGAAATTGTGCAGTATTTTCATTTGATGATTTCTTAAAAATAGAATTATCAGGTTATTCAGAGTTAGATTTAAAAAGAGATCAAAATTTTATAGATTTACAAAAAGAGAAGGGATATATTGAAGGGAGAATTATTGACTTAAAAGAAGATATAAAATATTCTTCAGAAGAAAGTCAACATCAATCTATTGAAGAGTTAAAAAATGAGTTAAAATTATATGGAGAGTTAAATGATTTTCTTAGTAAAGAGATAAATAAAGTTGTTGGTAGTGAAATAGAGCAGCTAGAATATAATGCTAAAGAATATACAATGAAAGATGACTTGAAATTAGAGGATGGTTCTTTTATAAAGGGAGGAACATCTTTTTTTGTTGAAGGATTTAAAAAAGGAGAGTTTGAAGTTCACTTTGAAGCTAGAGAAGATAATACATATATTCCTAATGATGGAGAAGGAAGTGGGTATTATTTTAGTGGAGAAGAAATAGCAAGATATTTTGATTTAAATAAGACAGTAGATTTAGTAAGAGGAAAAGAATTAATAAATGATAATATGAAATTAGATAAAAATAATAGTAAAGATATAAAAGATATAGTTGAAGATGCGAGTAAAAAAGCTGATGATTATAATAATAAATTAGAAAAGAAAGAGGGAAAAGTAAATGAAAAAGAGCTTTAATAAAGAAGAATTAACTATTATGAGTTTTTATAATTGTGATGATAGAATTAAATTAATTAATCAATTGGAATCTGTAGTAGAAAATGTAGATGAAGTTGAGATTGAATCTGAAATAAATGAAATTGTAATAAAGCTTAAAGGTATGACGGATGACGACTTTAAAGAAATTGACTTTAAAAATATTATAGAAATTGAAGAAGATATATAAAATTTAAAAGTAGCAGTAAATAAAATTTACTGCTACTTTTTGCCTAAATTATATTGTTTTAATTCTAAAAATGTAATATAATTTAGAAAAAAGAAGAATTTCTTCTTCATATTTCAAGTCCGAACGATAAATTAAAATGTCGCCAAACATCTTAATTTATATAACTGAAACTGGTAAAGCAACTACCAAAAAACAGAGTGTTGGAACTTTAAATTCATTTTATGCTTATATTCTAGCATAAGGTGAAAATTTGTGCAATATAAAAAATAACAAATTGACAGGAGGAAACCAAAAGAAGTTTTGGGATAATTTTCAATTTGATTTTAAAGAGCATAACATAAGTTTTGATATATAACTCTTAGGTAGAAATACCTAAGAGTTTTTTTATTGTCGGAAAATATTACGGAGCAATTTAAATAGATAGATTGTGGGGAGGGGGAAACTATACCAAAAATCATAATTTATCAGATGAAAGGAGGGAAAAACTTTGAAGGATAAAGGTAATTTTATAGAGCAAATGTTTATATATAATTTGATAAATAAATATGGCGAAGTTCAAAATTATTTTGGGATTAATGAAGTAGTTTCAGGAGAATTTTCTCAAAATAGAGCTGAAAAAAAATATGAAACACATATAGAAAAAGTATTAGAATATCCAATAAAAAATAGATGGAATAAAGAACTTAGTCATATGAGCCTTCAAAGTTTTTGTACCTTCTTAAATAAACAAAATAGAAATTTAAGAACTGAAGAATTAGATGATAGATATTATCCATTTACACTTGAATTTGAATCATCAAAAAAGAAGGAAAATTTTGATGTATTATTTGAAGTAGCTCAATACCTTCAGTATTTAATGAAGGAATTAAATGTAAATGAAGAAGATTTTACTATTATAATAAATAATTCAAAGTCAGTTTATATAATGGTTAATCCAAAAGTATTTGGATTAAAGCCAAGTAAAAATGTACATAGAATTTATACAGAAATGTATAAAAGAATAAAAGAAGAACTGGGCTTAAAATTCGTAGATGAAAGCGTAGTTAATTCAAGCTACAGATTAATAAAAACTCCAGGATCTTATTATAAGGGTGGATATGTTAATTATGTTTCAGTAGATGAATTTATGCACTTAATGACAGGTCATTTAACAAGAGTAAAATTAACTAAGAAACAAAGGGACATAAGAAAATTAATGTTACCTGGTATTCAATCAATTGCAATGACTAGGCTTTATGAAAAGGCAAAAAAGAAAGTTGAAAAATCTATAAAAGAATATAAAAATAAAAGCACTAAAGTTTTAAATTTACCAGGAATGGAATGTACTAGAGAGTGTGTGAAAGCACTAATAAATATGCCAATAATGGATAAAGGGAACAGAAATAATTTCTTAGTAAGCATAGCATTAGGACTAAGTGAAGCTAATTATAGTGAAAATGAAATTAAGGAAGTCCTAAGAACAAAAGCTATAGAATGGAAACATGATGAAAGTTTAAGAGCAGTTGAAAATAAGTATAAATCATTGAAAAGAAATGGGACTAATTTTTCTTGTGATAAAGTAAAAATGCTTTTTGAAGAAGAAGGATTAAGCCTTGGTTGTAATGTCTGTAAAAAGGCAATAAATAGCATCTATATTGCAAGAAATATAGTTGAATCTATTTATAACAACAAGGGATCAGTACGCCATTATAGAGCTTATTTAGAACTAGAAAAACAAAATCTTTTTGGTAGATACTTTAATATAGCTGAAGTTGGAATAAAAGTAGCAACTTTAAAAGAACTAGCAAAGAAAGTGAATGGAACATTAGAAAAGAAAGAGGGATTATTTAAGTTAACTGTAAAGAGAGGAAAGGCAATATATAGATTACCACTTAATTATATAGAAAATGCAGTTGATATATTAGATCAAAAAATAGGAAAGGTACTAATGTTAATAGTTAAAGCATATTCAAGCAACTCATATGGAGCATTTATAAGTTTAGGCGTTGTAAAAATTGCTGAATATTTAGCTTTTAAAAATGAAAGAAGTGTATATAATTTTTTAAAAGAATTAGAGAAGTTAGGATTTTTAACTAAAAATAAAAATGGAATAACATTATATTATAAGAGTAGAAAAGTAGTAAATTTAGAAGAAGAAAGAACAAATAGAAAAGAAAATGCAAGAGTTATAGAAGGAACTAAAGTAGTAAATGGATTACAATTAAAATTTGAATTTGAAAAAATAGAAGCTGGTACAAATCTGCAACAAATAAATTTTGAAAATTATAAATTCAACAGAATTGAAAATAATAAGGAGATTAATAGAGGTTCACCACCATGATAAAAAATTAATGTTCGTGTTTTATGGCTAGAAGTTTCATGGCCATAAAACTTTTAAAGAAATATTCCAGGATAATTTTAATAGAAATACGAATAAAAATATAATTGATATTAATAATGTACAAGCTGTCTATAAGCCTATATAAGAAGAGTAAATTTAACAGGTATTAGAATATTAAAGTGCTATAAAAAATTCTAAAAATAAGATTTAAAAGAAAATAAGTAAAGGAGGTAAAAAACTAATGAAGGTAATTTCCAAAATAAGTAATTTTCTCGTATTCATGAATAATTTCATAAATATAAAACATCTTAAACCATTGAAATTACTAGCTTATATTTTATTTTTAGACATTTAAATATAATATTTTTATATAGGGTTCCTATAATTTGTTGTTGGTTATTCTTATATATTTTTTATTTACTACTAAGGAACTATGTTATAAAAGTATTCTAGGATTTAGGAGGTTTAGGTTATGACAAAAAAAGATAATTTAAATAAATGTTTATTAGAAGATGTATCTAAAATTAAATTTAAAGGGATCCTAATTTATATGTTTTTGATAAAGATTTGAATAGTAATATGAAGCTTATATTATTTTTGTTGTTATATATAAATAAGTATTATGAAAATAGGATAATTAAAGTTAAATATTTAAGTAGTTTGCTGGTTATAACTGAAACAACAGTATCAAGGGAATTAAAGAAACTTGAAGAGTTAGGATACATAAAATCAGAACTAGCAGTTCATAAAAATATAAC
>OBXR01000051.1_pt1 | contig 48759 bp, 58 predicted proteins | sample 1476651 | NCBI WGS metagenome assembly OBXR01 (sample SAMEA2580175, study PRJEB22360) | human gut metagenome | biome: human gut; feature: human-associated habitat; material: faeces | place: Denmark | collected 2008/2010 | reverse complement strand
TGGTACTACCACAGTTATCAGTACGACCCACTGGGGCAGTTGACGGCGCATTTAGTGTCGGTACAAACCGAACACTTTCTGTATGATGCAGCAGCCAATTTACTGACCCGTCCACACACCGAAGCACCGCATAACCAAGTGCCTCATAGTGACCGCTTTGATTATCGCTACGACGGTTTTGGTCGCATGGTATCGCGCTATGAAAGAGGCAGCAGCTCGGGACAACGCTATCACTATGAAAGTGACCACCGCATTATCGCGGTGGATATCGACCAAGGGCCCTTAGAGTATCAGCGAGGGGAATACCGCTACGATATCTTAGGGCGCCGGATTGAAAACGGTTATGGAAAGCCAATACAATGACCTATCACCAACATGAGCCGGATAAAGTGTACAAAAGGCTCTAGATGAGATCCTATAACAACTAAAAAAGGGAAAGAAAGATAATGGAGTATATAACTAATAAACATTGGGCCAAATATATCAAGGGATATATTTTTACTGGTTGTGCAATCCGAGATAAAAATATTGTGTACTTTTGTTTGCGCAAAGATATTCCATACGAAAAGGCTCGAAATGTATGGAACAGCGAAATCCCCTCACAGTTATTATGTATTTATTTAGACACACCAGATGACCCGATTGATTATATTAGAATTGAAGGGTTCGATAATCCTAAAGTAGGTATTTGTTTAAAACCGAAAGAACAAGGGATGCTTGCATCTAGAGGTGATGGTGGGTTTGTCAAGTGTATGGGCAGTGGATCTAAATTTCCGCTAGAAAAAGTTATGCCAGAAAAAGAAGCTTTTCCGATAAATATTAAATGTATTGATGGTTATGCCTACTATGTTGGCCCAGGAAGAGATATTTATAAACGAATCGATATTGGTCAGTGGCAACAGATACAAAATGGTATTCCAGAGAGTAAATTCAATACAGATATGGGGTTTGATGATCTCGATGGTTTTTCTGAACAGGATATGTATGCCGTTGGCGGTGCAGGTGATGTTTGGCATTATAATGGCGAAATCTGGATCCCCTGTGGTTTTCCCTCTAATGAGCAATTAAGTGCAGTTTTATGTGCCCCTGATGGTTATGTGTATATTGGCGGTGAAGGGGGCAGTTTATGGCGAGGGCGTGAATACCAATGGGAAAAACTTTATCACGGTAGTTCGGCTATTTTACTGAACCAGTTGCGCTGGTTTGAAGATAAAGTGTGGGCATGTGATGACTATCGCTTACAGTGTTGGAATGGTAAAGAAATGGTCCGTCCCAAGGATGGTGATAAAAATGTTATCGCCTCAGGTCATATGGATGTCCGCGATGGGATTTTAGTTGTAGCTGATGATTATAATGTTGATCTGTATGATGGAACCGCTTGGCATAAGATAGTGAGACCTTATAAATAATAGGATTATTGTGAACATCAAGGCCTTATTGGAACTTACCCCTCCAGAGTTCTAAAGCCTTTTCACCGGAGGAAAAACCTCCAGCCTATGGCCTATTTTGAGTGGTTCAGGTGCTGTCAGTTTCAATGTCATTCCTCTTAAGGGGATTTAGACATCACTGTTTTTCGTAATGTCTCGTTGCTTACAAGTGTTGCATCAAGCGGGTTGATAAATTCCTGATAAACTTCGGGATTAACATTTATGACTCGCAGATCTGTCAGTGTTTCTTCGGCTGAACGTCGAACGGCTTTCAAAACAAATTCAGTATGGTTTTTTCCCACAGCACGAATAAAACAATAAAAAACCCAACAACGTATCTAATTAAACGCTGTTGGGTTATAAAACGTGTTATCTAACTGTATGCTTTAATACGATGAAAAAGCCATTAAAGTACAGCGACAATGGCTTCACACAATGGAACCATATTTTCCAGTGTTAAGCCTGCGACATTAATACGACCAGAGCCGACAATATAAATACCATATTCAGCACGTAGACGTTCAACTTGCTCTTTATTAAGGCCACTAAATGAGAACATACCATTTTGGTCAATAATAAAGCTGAAATCTTGTTTTGCGCCTTTTTCTTGTAACGTTGTCACCAGCAATTGGCGCATACGTTGAATGCGCTCACGCATTGTGGTGAGCTCTTCAATCCACTCTTCTTTTAACTCTGGGTTAGATAAAATAGTGGTCACCACAGATGCACCATGTGCCGGTGGATTAGAGTAGTTTGCGCGAATAATCGCCTTGGCTTGGCTAAATGCTTTCTCAGCAGTATCGCTCTCTTTTGCGACAATAGTGCAAGCACCTACACGCTCATTATAAAGGCCAAAGTTTTTTGAATATGAGCTTGCAACAATCAGCTCAGGATTGCTTTCAGCAAACAGGCGTAAGCCTTGCGCGTCTTCTTCAAGACCATTAGCAAAACCTTGGTAAGCAAAGTCAAATACTGGTAACCAACCTTTCTCTGCGGATAAGGCAGCCAATTGACGCCATTGCTCTAACGTTGGGTCAATACCACTTGGGTTATGGCAACATCCGTGGAACAGCACAACATCACCTGCTTGTGCATTTTGTAGGCTGGCTAGCATACCTTCAAAATCTAAACCGTGGCTTTCGGCATCATAATAATCATATTGGCAAATCTCTAAGCCTGCAGTCTGAAAAATATTATTATGGTTGGGCCAAGTCGGGTTACTTATCCATACACGTTTAGCATTAGTTTGCTGAGCGATAAAGTCCGCAGCAATACGCAATGCCCCAGTACCACCCGGAGCTTGTGCTGTACGTGCACGTTTTTCTGTGATGATAGGGTGTTGTTCACCAAACAACAGTGCTTGAGTGACCGCACCAAACTCAGGAATACCGCTAATAGGAAGATAATTTTTAGTGGATTCGTTTTCTAATAAATATTTTTCTGCTTTTTTAACGGTGGTGAGTACAGGTGTTTTACCTGTTTCATCCTTATAAACACCAATCCCTAAGTTAATTTTGTTTTCACGAGTATCAGAACGGAAACTATCAGCTAAACCCAGAATAGGATCGGCTGGTGCAGCAATGATTTTCTCAAACATAGTGTAATTATTCCCTAAGCTCAAAACGAAGCCGAATTATGAGTAACAAGAGTAACGCTATAGAATCGGTTTGCCAACAGTTTGTAGAGAAATTAGCAAGAAGTTGTGAACTAAGTGAGAATAAATAGCAAAACAAGATGTAAATAAGTAAATCTTTCGTGATTACATTAACATGTAAATATAACCACTAAAAATAACCAATAGTTTAGTATAATAAACTGTTTATCTAGGTGTTAGAAAAGGAGGAACAGAAAAGCGAGCAACATAAATAGGATAGGAAAATAAAAAAGCAACACCGAAGTGTTGCTTTTCAAATCAATTAACTTGACTGTTTAATTACCTTAAAGGGTAATTAGAACTGATAAGTCAGACCTAAACCAACTACGTTGTCAGTTGCAACGCCGTTAGCTTTAGTGAAGTCATCTTCATCTAACAGGTTGATTTTGTAATCAACAACTGCAGTCATGTTTTTGTTAAATTTGTAGAAAGAACCTACAGAGATATATTTAACTAAATCATGGTTGTTGTCTTTCAGACCGCCAACACCATTATTCAGATCTTTACCTTTAGATTGAACATAACCTAAAGATGGTTTGATACCTAAATCAGCAAAGTCATACTGTGCAGTTAACTCGATATTTTGAGTTTTGTTTGCAATTGCACCGTCACCATAGTAGTTCATGTTACGGGTTTCACCGTACATTGCTGCTAAGTAAACATTGTTAGCTTCGAATTTACCACCAACGTTCCATGCTTCAGCACGTTTACCAGTAGCATCACTCTTATGTTCTTGCCAGTTAGTACGAGCAGAACTTGAGTAACCACCACCCAGTGTTACGCCCCAGCCTAAGTTATAAGCTGTAGAGAAACCAAAACCGTCGCCATTTGCTTCAGCGTTGTCTTTACGTTTATTGTTGGTGTTTTCGTTATTTTTGCCTTGATATTGCAGAGCAAAGCTTAAACCATCAACATAACCGAACATATCGGTGTTACGGTAAGTTAATACGCCAGTAGTACGGCTAGTCATATAAACGTCAGTTTGCGCCATGGAGTCACCACCCCATAAAGGCAGAACGTCAGTCCATGCGTTGGTGTCATAAATTACACCGTAGTTACGACCGTAATCTAAAGAACCGAAGTCAGCAAATTTCAGACCAGCATATGCTAGACGAGTTTTAGCTTTGTTCTCGCCTTCAGTAGTGTTTGTTTTAACTTCGTATTCAAAACGACCGAAACCAGTTAAATCTTTATTGATTTGAGTTTCGCCTTTGAAACCGATACGTGCACGAGAAGCGTCACCGCTTTCATGATCGCCTTTAGTATCAGCATCAGCGAAGTAATGACGAACGTCAACTTTACCGTAGATATCTACTTTGTTGCCGTCTTTGTTGTACATTTCAGCTGCGTTTGCTGCACCAGCAAACATTAAAGCTGGGATTACCACTGCAAGAATATTGCGCTTCATCATTATTATTACCCTCATTGGTGTTATTCAGACACCTTTGCCACTGCCAGAAATAGTTTCTTAATTTTTATGGAACTATTTATGAGAGTTAAGTGTCGTCTGTGTCGGGTGACAGTGTTCCATTGGTAAAAAATTTTATCTACCCCGAATTTGCTACAAAATCGAAAAAAGTGTAACAAATTGTAACAATGTATTTCAAAGTGTGTATTTGGGGGAACTTTTCCATCAAATTGTAGCCATGCATAAAAAAAGCCAACCCTGAGGTTGGCTTCTGGTATAACTAAAGTTAGTACAATTAATCAGCAACACAAATGTTTTTTGTTGGCTACTAATTAATCAAACTATTAGAAATCGACATTTCTTGGTGTACGTGGGAATGGGATCACTTCACGAATATTTGTGACACCAGTCACATAAGCAACTAAGCGTTCAAAGCCGAGACCAAAACCAGAGTGTGGTACTGTGCCATAACGGCGTAAATCACGATACCACCAGTAGTCTTCTTTATTCATACCCATCTCAGCTAAACGTTTATCAAACATCTCTAAACGTTCTTCACGTTGAGAACCACCAATGATTTCACCAATACCCGGTGCTAACACATCCATTGCCGCAACTGTTTTACCGTCTTCATTCATACGCATATAGAATGCTTTGATATCTTTCGGGTAGTTCTTCACAACCACAGGGGCTTTAAAGTGTTTTTCAGCAAGATAGCGCTCATGCTCGGAGGAGAGGTCAACACCCCAATAAACTGGGTTTTCAAATTTCTGGCCGCAATTTTCTAACACAGTAATCGCATCTGTGTAGTCAATTTGTGCGAAATCAGAAGCGATAAAGTGCTCTAAACGTGTAATGGCTTCTTTATCAACGCGTTGAGCAAAAAACTCCATATCATCTCTGCGCTCAGCTAACACCGCAGCAAAGGCATATTTCAGCATTTTTTCTGCTAATCCGGCGATATCATTCAGATCAGCAAAAGCCACTTCAGGTTCAACCATCCAGAATTCAGCCAAGTGACGACTAGTATTTGAATTCTCAGCGCGGAAAGTTGGGCCGAAAGTATAGACTTTACTTAATGCAGAGGCATAAGTTTCGCCGTTTAATTGTCCTGATACGGTTAAGAAAGCTTCGCGACCAAAAAAGTCTTCGCTAAAATCAACTTCACCTTTATCAGTACGTGGCAGGTTGTTCATATCTAAGGTAGAGACACGGAACATTTCACCCGCACCTTCGGTATCCGCTGCCGTAATTAATGGCGTAGAAACCCAGAAAAAGCCTTGCTCATCGAAGAAACGATGTAGTGCTTGTGCCAAGGTATGGCGAACACGTGCAACAGCACCAATTAAGTTTGTGCGTGGACGAAGATGAGCAACTTCACGCAGATACTCAACGCTGTGACGTTTAGCGGCCATCGGATAAGTTTCCGGATCATCAACCATTCCTACTACCACAACTTTGGTCGCATGAATTTCAAAGTTCTGACCTTGACCCGGAGATTCAACAATTTTACCGGTGACTTCCACAGAGCAACCTGTGGTTAAGTGCAGCACTTCATCTTGATAATTCGGTAAATTATTATTAATGATGGCCTGTACTGGATTAAAGCAGGAACCGTCATAGACGGTAAGGAATGAGATACCAGCTTTTGAATCTCTTCTTGTACGTACCCAACCGCGAACGGTGACGTCTTCGCCAACCGCGATACGGCCTTGCAGTACGTCGACTACAGGCGCAACGATCATAAATAAATCTCTCTTCGTTTAATTAAAATAATTGTTTAGTAAATTCATTCTGCCCCTGTCGGACAGTTTTTCTATGTTACTTGCAATAGCGCAGGAAACAAGTAGGAAATTTCAGTTTAAAGAGGGAATCAGCAAGAGAAAAGCCTTTATAGAAAATATTTTGCTAAAAATAGGTAAAATCAGTCGAATAGTGGGGGTGATAGCAAAAAGAAAGGGCAATATTGGCCCTTTCTTTATAGATAGAATAGATAGAGTGAATAAATAGCGATTTAATCTTTATTAACAAGCTTGCCTAACAAGAGGAACATCAAAGGCTTTACGTAGCTTGTCGACAAACTCATCATCTTCACAAATGGTTTTACCTGGACTATCTGATAATTTAGCAACAGGTTTACCATTACACTCCACCAGCTTAATCACAATATTAAGAGGTGTAATATTCGGAATATTACAAGTCAATCTGGTGCCGATACCAAAAATTAAGCGGATACGCTTATGGAAATGCTTATAAAGTACTAAGGCTTTCTGAAAGTCGAGGCTATCAGAGAATACCAATACTTTACTCATCGGATCGATACCGAGCTTTTCATAATGAGCAATGGCTTTTTCACCCCATTCAATCGGATCACCTGAGTCATGACGTAACCCTTGATAACGGCTGGCGAATGGCATATCAAAGTCACGTAAGAATGCATCCATAGTGATACAATCAGTGAGTGCAATACCGAGTTGATCTGGGTATTCATCTAGCCATGATTGCAATGCAGCCCGTTGACTATTGGCAAGCTCAGGACTAATTTGCTGATGTGCTTGGAACCATTCATGGGCTTGTGTGCCTACGGGGGCCAGTTGCATACGTTCAGCAAAATGATAGTTACTGGTGCCGATAAGATAAGGGAAATGATTTTTTAATTCATCGACAATGGCACGTTGCACATCATAAGAAAAGCGACGACGAGTACCAAAATCCATCAATTTGAAATCCGCTAAATCAATCTGTTGTTCAGCCGCATCACGATAGAAAATATCGATAAGTTTGCGTAATTGAATAACGGCGTCATCAGCGGTGATTTGTGGCGAACGAGCACGGTGGACAATTTCACTCACCAATGCTAACAAAGGAACTTCCCATAAAATAACTTCACGCCAAGGGCCAGTTATCTTAATTGTCAATTGATTGTCAGCAGTGGTCGCGATATGCACTTGCTCGGGTTTAAAGCGAAAATGTTTAAACCATTGCAGATAGTCATTTTTAAAGAAAGGCAGGCTTTGAAGATAGCCAAACTCTTCATTAGTTAATGACAAGTCTGCCATCATATCCACTTGATGGCGTAAGGTTGTTGCATATTCACCTAGACGTTCATCACTCCGGCAGCGGAATTCAGCAACGACAGGAATATCACTATAATGATGGTAAACCGCCTGTTGCATGTGGAGCTTGTATGCATCGGTATCCAACAGTGATGTAATAATCGGTGTAGCGTCTAAAATCATAGCGCGTCAAGCATCCTCACGGAGCGTTTTTATGTCAGCTAAATCGTTAAGGTTGGAGAGTATACCCGAATATGATGATAATGCGTCACTATTCGTTAATATTTCTCTGCGACATAAAAACAAGCTGTAAATCTCTATTGAGTTTACCACGTTAAACATAATTTGGGAGTATGTTAGCATCAATTAGCAAATAAATTAGTTACACATATTAATATCCCATTAACATTCTATTGACTTTTAATGTGCTCAATTGAATATTCGACTAGCTAAACCGTTTTTTGACGAGTAAGCTTTGGTTATATAACCGTAAAATAGTCGTGTTAACTAAAAGGCTTTTTTCTATGACACAACAAAGAATTGCTAAATATCGTAAAGATTACCGCGCCCCAGATTACACCATCACTGATTTGCATCTTGATTTTATCTTAGATAAAGAAAAAACACAGGTTACTGCTATTAGCCAATGCAAGCGCTTAGCGACAACGGTAACGCCGTTGGTGTTAGATGGGGAAGATTTAACATTAAAATCTATTTTTGTTAATGATGTTGCTTGGACACACTATAAAGAAGAAAACGGCAAACTCATCATTGACCAATTGCCTGAACAGTTTACGTTAAAAATTATTAATGAGATTAACCCATCAGCTAATACCGCTTTAGAAGGGTTATATGTTTCTGGCGATGCGCTATGTACACAGTGTGAAGCGGAAGGTTTCCGTCATATTACTTATTATTTAGATAGACCGGATGTTTTAGCGCGCTATACCACCACGATCACTGCAGATAAAAAACAGTATCCTTATCTATTATCTAATGGTAACCGTGTTGCACAAGGTGATCTTGAAGATGGTCGTCATTGGGTGACTTGGGAAGATCCGCATCCTAAACCCAGTTATCTCTTTGCATTAGTGGCGGGAGACTTTGATGTATTACGCGATACATTTAACACTAAAAGTGGTCGTGAAGTTGCTTTAGAGTTATTTGTCGATAAAGGCAATCTTGATCGTGCTGATTGGGCGATGACATCACTAAAAAATGCCATGAAATGGGATGAGTCACGCTTTAATTTAGAATACGATCTCGATATCTATATGATAGTCGCCGTTGATTTCTTTAATATGGGAGCAATGGAGAATAAAGGGCTTAATGTCTTTAACTCTAAATATGTTCTTGCTAAAAGCGAAACAGCAACAGACAAAGATTATTTAGGGATTGAATCTGTTATTGGCCATGAATATTTCCATAACTGGACAGGTAACCGTATTACTTGCCGTGACTGGTTCCAATTAAGCTTAAAAGAGGGACTAACGGTTTTCCGTGATCAAGAATTTAGCTCTGATTTAGGCTCTCGCTCAGTTAATCGTATCAATAACGTGCGTGTTATGCGTACAGCACAGTTTGCCGAAGATGCAAGCCCAATGGCTCATCCAATTCGTCCAGATAGTGTGATTGAAATGAATAACTTCTATACCTTAACGGTATATGAAAAAGGGGCGGAAGTGATCCGTATGATCCACACGCTACTCGGTGAAGAGAAATTCCAAGCAGGTATGCAGATGTATATTCATCGTCACGATGGTAGTGCAGCGACCTGTGATGATTTTGTACAAGCGATGGAAGATGCCTCGAATGTTGACCTGACTTTATTCCGTCGTTGGTATAGCCAATCAGGTACACCGGTATTGACTGTACGTGATAGCTATGACGCACAAAAACAGCAATATACATTAACTGTCAGCCAAATGACGCCACCAACGGCAGATCAGGCGGAAAAACAAGTTCTACATATTCCGTTAGATATTGAATTATATAATCAACAAGGGGAGGTTATCCCTTTACGCTCACAAGGTCAGCCGGTTTCTAATGTATTAAATGTGGTGAGAGAAGAGCAGCAGTTTATTTTTGATGATGTTGCTCAACAGCCAATTCCTTCATTATTGCGAGAATTCTCTGCGCCAGTAAAACTTGATTATCCTTTTACGGATGAGCAACTCTCATTCTTAATGAAACATGCACGTAATGCTTTTTCTCGTTGGGATGCGGCGCAATCTTTATTAGGGCGTTATATTAAAGAAAACGTTTCGCGTGTTCAAAAAGGGCAGCCATTAATTTTACCTGAAATGGTGATTGATGCTTTCCGTGCTGTATTGCTTGATAAAGATATCGATCCTGCCTTGGCGACACTTATTCTGACATTACCTACCGATGTTGAAGCGGGTGAAGCTTTTGCTATTATCGATCCTATTGCTATTCATCAGGCCTTAGGTTTTATTCGTAAAACTTTAGCCACTGAAATGGCTGATGAGTTCTCTGCGGTTTATCACTCAATGCATATCGGTGCTTACCGTGTCGATCATGGTGATATTGCTAAACGTGATTTACGCAATGTCTGCTTGGGTTATTTAGCCGTTGAAAACCAGCAAACGGGTAATCAATTGGTTGAAGCGCAATATCACAATAGCGACAATATGACCGATGCACTCGCGGCCTTAAATGCCGCAGTAATGGCTCAATTACCTTGTAAAGAGGCACTATTACAAGAGTTTGATGATAAATGGCATCAAGATGGCTTGGTAATGGATAAGTGGTTTAGCTTACAAGCAATGAGTCCGGCAACTGATGTATTACAAACAGTACGCAGTTTGCTATCACATCGCTCTTTTACTTTAGCTAACCCAAATCGTACTCGTGCTTTAATCGGTGCGTTTGTGAATAATAACTCTGTGGCTTTCCATGCAGAAGATGGCTCAGGTTATTTATTATTGACAGAAATTCTGACTGACTTAAATAGCCGAAATCCACAGGTTGCATCTCGTCTTATTGAGCCGTTTATTCGTTTAAAACGCTATGATGCTAATCGCCAAGAGAAAATGCGTGCCGAGTTATTAAAGCTAAAAGCCCTTGATAACTTATCAGGTGATTTATATGAGAAAATCACTAAAGCATTAGCAGATTAACACTATATCGCTATCACTAAGTAAGTGATAAGAAGGTATTAAGTTAGCATGATAATTAGATCCCCAGCATATTCTGGGGATTTTTTATGGTAAGTATTTCATACAAAAAATTATAATGGTTTAATAATATGTATTGAATAAAAGCTAAGGGGTTATGACTATTATTCAAATAATTTTTGGCGTTCTTTTTCTAATTGTAAAATTAATTCTTTTTCGCTTGGTAATTCAAGCATATATTTTGAAGCGAATAGCTGTTTACTTTCATTTAGAATGGAGTATTTGGCTACTGTGTGATTTTTTTCAGTGCAAAGAATTAGTCCTATGGTTGGATTATCATCATGACGGCGTTTTTTCTCTTCATACATGCGGACATACATATCCATTTGCCCAACATCTTGATGGGTGAGTTTATGCATTTTTAAGTCTATTAACAAAAAGCATTTTAAGTGAAAGTTATAAAAAACTAAATCAATATAGAAATCACCATCATTAGTACTAATACGTTGTTGTCGTTCGACAAAAGCAAACCCTTTTCCTAATTCGAGTAAGAATTCTTTTAGGTTTTCTATTAAAGTTTGTTCTAGTTTATTTTCTTGCAGGATACTACTAGGTAGTCCTAGAAAATCAAAAATATAGGGATCACGTAAATAATCTTTGACTGAAGTTGCGAGTTCAGTAGTTTTTTGTTTTCCTTCAGCTAATACAGGATAAATACTTTGCTGTTTCCCCTGTGTTGAAAGTAATCGTTCATAATATAATGTGCTAATTTGTCTTTCTAATGCACGGGCGGACCAAGATTGTGTAATTGCTTCATCTATATACCATTGACGGGCGAGTTCATTCTTTAGTTTTAGTAGCGTTCTATAATGAGTCCAACTTAATTCGTGACGCACTGCGTCACGAATTGGAAATGTGAGATAAAATTTCCTCATATATCGAAGATTTGAGGTATCAAACCCTTTACCAAATTCTTTTGTTAATTCAGCTGATAAAGTTTGTAAAACTCTTTTTCCAAATTTTGCTCGATTATCTCCATGTTGTTCATCTTCAACAATTAAACGACCTATTTCCCAATATGTTTGTACCATTATGCTGTTTACTGCTTGTACTGTGTTTTTTCTACCTTGTATCAAGAGGTTTCGAATATTCGTAAGTAAAGGGGGGTGCGTGTTAATGGTTTTTTTATCGTTCATAAAGTAGTTTCCATTTTTGAGTATAAAAGACTCTTTTACTCAATTTACTATCCAAGTTTAGCGCTACTGAATTGCTAGGATTTAACTAGTGTTATATTGCTCAATAATTGTAGAAAACTTTATTTATTGATAAATATGAAAAAAATCTTAAATATTGATTTTTTTTTAAGTTTTTTTGAGATGTTACATCATCTTAATGAAAGGAGAATTGTGCGAGGGACATCATAAACTGGGGATTTTTTATGGTGAATTGTGCAATTGAAACGTTTACTTTTCGTGCTTTTATCTATATGATGCTCGACGCTTAAATCGTCGTAGACATATCATTCCTAATACCCGATATTCTCAATGGAGATCGTATGTATTATTCCTTAGTAAGGAAGGCATTGTTTCGGCTAGATCCTGAACGTGCCCATGATTTTACCTTTCGTCAGTTAAAACGCTTATCTCATTCCCCATTTCAATTTCTTATTCAACAATCACTTCCTGCCAAACCCGTTTCTTGTATGGGACTTTCATTTAAAAATCCTCTCGGTCTTGCCGCCGGCCTTGATAAAAATGGTGATTGCATTGATGCATTAGGGGCAATGGGGTTTGGGTTTATTGAAGTGGGTACTGTTACACCACGAGCACAAGTAGGTAATGACAAACCGCGTCTCTTTCGCTTAGTAGAAGCTGAAGGCTTAATTAATCGAATGGGGTTTAATAATTTAGGGGTTGATAACCTAATAGAGAATGTAAAACAATCTCAATATGGTGGTGTGCTGGGTATTAATATCGGTAAAAATAAAGATACCCCCGTAGAGCAAGGAAAAGATGATTACTTAATCTGTATGGAAAAAGTTTACCCTTATGCAGGTTATATTGCGATTAACATCTCTTCACCTAACACCCCCGGCTTACGGACACTCCAATATGGTGAAGCATTAGACGATTTATTATCTGCGATTAAAAATAAACAACTTGAGTTACAAGGGAAATATCAAAAATATGTGCCTGTGGCCGTTAAAATTGCCCCTGATCTTACTCATGAAGAATTAATCCAAGTTGCAGATAGCTTAGTGCGTCACCATATTGATGGCGTAATTGCGACCAATACAACATTAGACAAATCATTAGTGAGTGGATTAGATCACTGCAATGAAGCCGGTGGATTAAGCGGTCGTCCGGTTCAATCAAAAAGTACACAAATCATTCGACAACTAAATGAAGAGTTAAAAGGCGCTTTACCTATTATTGGGGTAGGGGGGATTGATTCATTGACTGCCGCACGCGAAAAAATGGATGCAGGTGCTTCTTTAATACAAGTCTATTCAGGATTCATTTATCATGGTCCTGCACTTATAAAATCTATAATTAATCATATTTAATTACATTCAATAATCAGTTAAGGGCTTTTCTTCTGCCCTTAACTCGTTTATATTGCCTCTAGTTGATTATTTTTTATTAAATGGCAGTGATTGTGCTTAATTAATAAAAAAATGAACCCTGTTTTTGTTAGGTGGTATTAAATATTTTATTTAGGTTATTTAATATTGAGTATCAGAGAAAAAAGCAGGTAATAAATCGAAGGGGGAATAATTAGTGATAATAAAACCCGATGATCGCTGGCGTTGGTATTTTGATGACGAGCAACAAAAGTTGATGCTCGATTTAGCTAATGGAATGATTTTTCGTAGTCGTTTTCCAAGTAAAATGCTAAGTGCAACTGCTCATCAATCATCACCTTTTACTGTTGATGATGCTGCTCTTTATTATGGATATGATGAGCAAATCCGCCAGATTGATATGCCTTCTGAGTCGCGAGCAGAATTAGCGTTAAACGCATTAATAGCCCATCGTTTTTTAAAGCCATTAATGCCTAAGAGCTGGTATTTTGAAGTGAGTCATTCATCAACCCGCCCTTATTTAGCTCAAGTGGTGGAAACCGCATTGAAAGATAGCAATGAAAAAGTGCTTTTTTTAGTGGTGGAAGTGGGAGAGCAAGCCTGTTTATGCTTATTAGCCCAGCCTCAGTTAGCATTATTTGATAGAACACTAACGTTTTGTGATCCACTAAAAATCATGAATGATCGGTTAAGTGAATATCATAAACAGTCTGAGCCAAGATCGTTTTTGTACGAAAAAGTCATCTAATAAAAGAGTAAAAAGGACTTACTCTTTTATTTTCACTTATTGTTTATAATATGCTAAAAACAATTGGCCTTAAACAACACTTCCTAAAATCAAATCTGCATTATTCTCTTTTTGCAACAAATTTATAAAAGTAAATAAAGTGAGTTTATAGTTAATTTAAAATTGAGTTATTGATAAGATAATTCTTAATCAGCAGAGCGGATCATGCAAAATAAAAAGAAGATAAGGACAGTTTACCTTCTTTTTATTTGTGATAAAGATAAGCGTTATTTTTTATTAAGTGAAAGTTTTACATTGCCTTTAGGAACACAACTACATGCGAGTATTCTGCCAGAACGTTTTATGGCACCTGCTTTTAATGCATTGACATCACCTTCATCTAATTGAATAACACATGAGCCACAAATCCCCGCACGACAACTATAGGGAATAGCATAACCGTGATTTTCCAGTTGCTCTAACAACACCTCTTGATTATTCCCAGCAAAGCTGATGCCATTAAATTCAATAGTGACAGCTTGTTTTGGCTCTTGAGCGGAGGCTGCTGTAACCGCATTGTCAGTTGCCGGTTCGGTTGTTTGCTCTGTTGTTTGTAAATAAGATTTCGCTTCTTTATAAGCTAATATTTCAACTTTATCCCCAACACGAATAATACCTGATTGGCGAATGATAATATTTTGACCAAAATCCACATCGCCTTTTTCATCTGTACGGAATGTTTGCAGTGTTGCTAACGGTTCTGTGGTAGGATGTTTAATGCCTTTATCGATACTGATAGTGGTCATAATGCAGCGACTGCAAGGCTTGACTAAGTCCATGACGACAGAGCCAATACGGATTGTTTGCCAGCTATCTTCTGCAAAAGGTTTTGCACCTGTGATGATGATATTACCGCGAAATTGCTCAATATTGATTGAAGCTGGGCAACGCTGTTGCAGAGACTGAAATGAGGCTTCATTAATCAATAGATAAGGGTAACCGTCAGCGAACGAAACCGCGGTTTCAGGAGATTTTTTTACTCGACGTGTTGATTTTTCACCCGTCCAGCGAAGTTGTACATCCATGCCTAAATAGCGGCTGAACCATTGATTTATTTCATCTGGGGCAACATAAGCGGTAAAATGATTTCCCCACACTTCAGTTGGTTGTAATGAAGATTGAAAATCCTGATAAGTAATGGCAATTCCTTCACCATCGGGTGCTTGAATATAAATACCATTTGTCATTACAGTGGGAATAAAACACAGCAACAAAGGGTATTTACGTGCGGTGATAAATGTCCCCTCAGGGGTCGTTATCATAAAATCACGATCAAACGTGAAGCCGCTTTCACGGGCAAAGGCTTGAGAAAGACGAGTCCCTTTCATTGATTTTACAGGGTGTATATAAAGGCGTGATACGTTGATCATCAGTGCTCCCAAAAAGGTTTTATTATTTTTTTATCGTCAGTAACTTTATGACAACGTAATACAATTAGCTATAATGCCCAACAATTTTATTTTAGGTGGTAACAATATTATGCGCTCTCTGTTTGCCAGCACAGGCCGAGGTCTGGAAGAATTATTAAAAACTGAACTTGAACACCTTGGTGCCCAGTCTTGCCAGATTACGCAAGGTGGTGTCTATTTCCGTGCTGATGATAAAACCATGTATCAGTCTTTGCTCTGGAGCCGTTTAGCTTCTCGCATCATGCTTCCGCTAAATGAATTTAATGTCTACAGTGATCTAGATTTATACCTTGGTGTGCAAGCAATTGATTGGAGCGAAGTATTTACAGTTAATCATACTTTTGCCATTCACTTTAATGGCACTAATGATGTGATCCGTAATAGCCAATATGGTGCATTAAAAGCGAAAGATGCTATCGTCGATTCATTCCAACGTAAAATAGGGCAACGACCGGATGTTGCTAAACAATCACCGGATATTCGTTTAACTATACATCTACATAAAGAAAAAGCGTCATTATCTTTAGATCTCAGTGGCGATGGATTACATCAACGTGGTTATCGTGACTTAACAGGGCAAGCACCGCTAAAAGAGAATCTAGCCGCAGCGATTATTATGCGTTCAGGTTGGAAAACCGATACACCATTAATTGATCCTATGTGTGGCTCAGGTACTTTACTTATTGAAGCGGCAATGATGGCGACGGATTGTGCCCCCGCTTTAAATCGAGTCCATTGGAGTTTCCGTCATTGGTTAGGACATAATGAAGCGCTATGGAAAGAAGTCACTCATGAAGCATTTGCCCGCTTCCGTGAAGGTAAAAAGAATACTCAAGCGCGTTTTTATGGTTTCGATGTGGATAAACGCGTATTAGATATGGCAAGAGCTAACGCACGCCGTGCGGATGTGGCCGATTTAATTACTTTTACTCAAGGTGATGCAGCAAAACTGACTAATCCAGTATCCACAGGTGTTAAAGGGACGATTATTAGTAACCCGCCTTATGGTGAACGTTTAGAAAGTGAACCTGCACTCATTGCCTTGCATAGCCAGTTAGGACGAGCGGTAAAAGCCCATTTCCCAGGATGGCGATTATCACTTTTTAGTGCTTCTCCTGAATTGTTAAGCTGTATTCAGTTACGTGCTGAGCGTGAATTTAAAGCTAAAAATGGCCCGTTAGATTGTGTACAAAAAAACTATTTATTATCAGAAACACCTTCGACGATTAATACACGACTGGCGGAAGATTTTGCTAACCGTTTACGTAAAAATGAGAAAAAACTCGCAAAATGGGCAAAACAACAGCAAATTGAATGTTATCGCTTATATGATGCTGATTTGCCAGAATATAATGTTGCGGTAGATCGCTATGGCGAAAAAGTGGTGATCCAAGAGTATGCACCTCCAAAAACCATTAATGAACATAAAGCACGTCAGCGTTTATTTGATGTGATTAGTGCCACCATGGAGGTTTTAGCATTACGCTCTGATCAACTAATTTTAAAAACTCGTCAACGCCAAAAAGGTAAACAACAATATGAAAAAATGGCAGAGAAGGGTGATTTCTTTTTAGTTGATGAGTTTGGTGCCAAATTCTGGGTGAATTTAACCGACTATCTCGATACTGGACTGTTTTTAGATCACCGCATTGCCCGCAAAATGTTAGGTGAAATGAGCAAAGGAAAAGACTTTTTAAATCTCTTTGCTTATACCGGTAGCGCGTCAGTCCATGCTGGGTTGGGGGGAGCTAAAAGTACCACAACAGTAGATATGTCACGGACTTATCTTGAATGGGCTGAGAAAAACTTTCAAGCAAATGGATTATCAGGTAGACAACATCGTTTAATGCAGGCGGATTGCTTACAGTGGCTAAGCCAAAGTAATGAACAGTTTGATGTGATTTTTATCGATCCTCCGACGTTCTCTAATTCAAAACGCATGGAAAATACCTTTGATGTACAACGTGATCATATTGAATTAATGAAACATCTAAAGCGTTTATTAAGAAAAGGCGGAACAATTATGTTCTCAAATAATAAACGTGGTTTCAAAATGGATCATGAAGCATTAGCGAATATTGGGTTAACAGCAAAAGAGATAACACAAAAAACGTTATCGCAAGATTTTGCACGTAACCGCCAAATCCACAATTGCTGGCTATTAAATCATGCTGGTGAGGAATAATTTACAATGCCGTTAATTAGTTTGACTGGGGCTTATTTAGCGTTTAGTGATGCCCCTTTATTAGATAATACAGACTTGTTTATTGATGAAAATGAACGCGTTTGTTTAGTCGGTCGCAATGGTGCCGGAAAATCGACCCTATTAAGAGTGTTAGCCAAAGAGCAGCCCTTAGATGATGGGCAAGTGGTATATGAACAAGATCTGGTGACTGCACGTTTACAACAAGATCCCCCCAGAGATATCGAAGGCACCATTTTTGATTTTGTCGCGCAAGGCGTTGCAGAAGATGCGCAATATATTACCGAATATCATCGTGTTTCAAAGGTAATAGAAACGGATCCTTCTGAAAAAAATCTTAATCGATTAGCTCAGTTACAAGAAGTGCTCGATAACCGTAATCTCTGGTTATTAGATAGCCGTATTGCTGAAGTACTGGAAAAATTAGGGTTAAATGGCGAAGCAGAGCTTTCCTCACTTTCCGGAGGATGGTTAAGAAAAGCCGCATTAGGGCGCGCATTAGTCAGCGCACCGAAAGTGCTCTTTTTGGATGAGCCCACCAACCATCTAGATATAGAAACTATCTTATGGTTAGAGAAATTCTTAAAGGATTTCCAAGGTAGCATTGTCTTTATTTCCCATGACCGATCATTTATTCGTAATATGGCAACCCGCATTATTGATTTAGATCGCGGAAAACTATCCTCATGGCCGGGAAATTACGATAAATATCTGGAAAGTAAAGAAGAGGCATTGCGTGTTGAAGAGCAACAAAATGCAGAGTTTGACCGGAAATTAGCGCAAGAAGAAGCATGGATACGTCAAGGGATCAAAGCTCGCCGGACTCGTAATGAAGGTCGTGTACGGGCATTAAAAGCATTGCGAGTTGAACGAAGTGAACGTCGCGAAGTATTAGGCAGTGCTCGTATGCAGGTCGAAGAAGCAACGCGCTCAGGTAAAATTGTGTTTGAATTAGAAGATGTTAATTATAGCATCGGTACGCGTAGGCTCGTTCGTGACTTCTCTGCAAAAGTGCAACGAGGAGATAAAATTGCCTTAGTTGGCCCTAATGGTTGTGGTAAAACCACACTACTCAAATTGATGTTAGGGGATTTAAAAGCAGATAGTGGTCGTATTCATTGCGGCACTAAATTAGAAGTTGCTTATTTTGATCAACACCGTGCCACACTTGATCCTGATAAAACAGTGATGGATAACCTTGCAGAAGGTAAGCAAGAGGTGATGGTAAATGGTCGTCCTCGTCATGTTTTAGGTTATTTGCAAGATTTCTTATTTCCACCAAAACGTGCCATGACACCTGTTAGAGCACTTTCGGGGGGCGAAAGAAATCGTCTATTGCTTGCTCGTTTGTTCTTAAAACCAAGCAATTTACTTATTCTTGATGAACCAACTAATGATCTTGATGTTGAAACATTAGAACTATTAGAAGAGCTGGTGGATGCTTATCAAGGCACTGTGTTGTTGGTTAGCCATGATCGTGAATTTGTTGATAATAGTGTTACGGAGTGTTGGATCTTTGAAGGTGATGGCGTAATCAATAGCTATGTTGGCGGCTATTATGATGCGCAGCAGCAGCGGGCACAGTCTGTTTCTCTTAAAAATGAAGCGAATAAGTCACGTAATGCACCAGAAAAAACTGAAAAAGAGACTAAACCAAAACAGAACGCCAAAAAGGCTACACGAAGTAACAATAAGTTAAGTTATCATTTGATCCGCGAGCTTGAACAACTGCCCGCTAAACTGGAACGTTTAGAAGAGGAATTAGGTTGTTTACAAGAAGAAGTGGCTGCAGCTGATTTCTTTACACGTCCTCATGAAGAGACAGAAAAAGTGCTAAAAGCATTAGCTGATAAGGAAAATGAACTTGAAACAGCTTTTGATAGATGGCAAGAGTTGGAGATGATGCAAAACGGTGAATAACGTATGCCAACTCATAACGGGGCATAATGCCCCGTTTTAGTCTCTATACTTATTGTTGTTTATTGATTATCAAATAAATGAGAGGTGCCGTTGTGTGTTCGGGTCAACATTCTTGTCATGAAGAACAACATGAGCAAATATTGTGCCCTCAGTGCGATCTGGTAGTGAGTGTTCCTGAATTAGCCCAAGGAACCAAGGCGACCTGTCCACGTTGTCACACTTTGCTAACAGCACGTTGGCGACAACCTTTTTATCAGCCTGTAGCCTTGGCGATTAGTGCATTATTTATGTTGTTAATGGCTTGCCAATTTACTTTTGTCAGTATGGAAGTGGCAGGAATTACCAATAACATTACTTTAATGCAGATCCCAAATGTGATGTTTAGCGAAAATTATGTTGAGCTAGGCGCTTTCTTTTTACTCTTTGTACAAGTGGTTCCTGCTTTCTGCATGATAGCGATTTTACTGCTTTGTACACCCATTAAGCTGCCAAGAAAATTACAAATTTGGCTATCACGAATTCTTTTCCAATTAAAATCGTGGTGTATGGCAGAGATTTTTTTAGCCGGTATTTTAGTCAGTTTTGTCAAGCTAATGGCGTATGGTGATATCGGCTTAGGGTTAAGCTTTCTACCTTATGTACTTTACTGCTTATTACAAATTCGTGCATTTCAATGTTTAGATCGTCATACATTATGGGAAAAACTAGAATCGCGACCCGCTTATCCTAAAATTGAATCAGGTAAAACAGGTTTAAAGCAAGGGGTAAGATTATGTCGTTCTTGCACTGCTATTTTACCGGCTGATCAATATGAATGTAGTCGTTGTGAAGTAAAAGGGTATGCGAGAAAACCTCATAGTTTGCAATGGACGCTCTCTTTCTTAATTACTTCTTTAATTCTTTATATTCCGGCTAATCTATTGCCAATTATGGTGACGGAATCGCTGGGTAATAATCTTTACTCAACCATAATGGCTGGGGTTATCTTACTTTGGGAAGATGGCTCATATCCTGTGGCAATGGTTATTTTTATTGCCAGTATTATGGTACCCAGTTTAAAAATGGTGGCTATCGGTTGGCTATGTTGGGATGCACATAAAGCCAAAGGAAAACGTGATCCGGCGAGAATGCACTTTCTCTATGAAGTGGTTGAATATGTAGGGCGTTGGTCAATGATTGACGTTTTTGTTATCGCTGTTTTAGCTTCATTAGTCAGAATGGGACGTCTGATGAGTATCTATCCCGATTTTGGTGTAGTGCTATTTGCATTGGTTGTTGTATTAACGATGTTCTCTGCAATGATGTTTGATCCTCGGTTAACATGGGATAAATGTACTGCCGATGATGATAAACCCATGATTAAGGAGCCTAAGGGTGACTGAAAAGAACGATACTGCTTTAACACAAGCAAAAATTAATAAACTGAAAAGCTGGTCTCCAGTTTGGATAATACCTCTTGTTACGTTATTGATAGGAGCTTGGATACTTTATTATCATTTCAGTCATCAAGGTCCTGAAGTCACATTAATAACCTATAATGCTGATGGTATTGAAGCAGGTAAAACTAAAATAAAGAGCCGCAGTGTTGATATTGGCTTAGTCGAAAGTGTGACATTAGATAGTAATTTTAGCCGAGTGATCATCAAAGCTCGTCTCGATAATGAAATGAAAGAGCTACTGCGTGCTGATACCGCTTTTTGGGTGGTTAAACCACAAGTGGGAAAAGAAGGTGTCACTGGTTTAGGTACTCTACTCTCAGGTGCTTATATTGAGCTACAACCCGGTTTAACAGGCAAAGAGCAGGATGAATTTAATTTATTGGACTCTCCGCCACTGGCCTCTCCGGATGCAAAGGGGATACGCATTAATTTAGTCAGTGAAAGAGCAGGCCAGCTTAATGCAGGTGATCCGGTATTATTTAGGGGTTATCAAGTCGGCTCGGTTGAGACGAGTGAATTTAATATTGAAAGCCGAGATATGCACTACCAGCTTTTTATCAAAGCACCTTATGACAAAATGGTCACGTCGAATGTTCGTTTCTGGAAAGATTCAGGCATTGCATTTGATATGTCATCATCAGGGGTTCGTGTTGAAATGGCTTCGCTTTCCACACTGTTTAGCGGTGGGGTGAGTTTTGATGTGCCTACGGGGTGGTTACCTGGTGAAGCTATAGCCCCTAAAACAGAATTTAAACTTTATGATAACGAAAAGAGTATTCAAAATTCGTTATATACCGATTACCGTAGCTATATTATGTTTTTCTCTGATTCTATAAGAGGATTACAAGCCGGAGCGCCAGTTGAGTTCCGTGGTATTAGAATGGGTACGGTTGTTCAAGTACCCTATTACACCCAAGAAATGCAACAATCGTTAGATAAAGATTTCCGTATTCCTGTGCTTATCCATGTTGAGCCGGAACGTTTTGCGAATGATGTAGGTGAAAGTTTTGATTTCGTAAAAGAGCTTTCTTCTGCTGCTAAAAATGGATTAAGAGCATCGTTAAAATCAGGCAATCTATTAACAGGTGCGCTGTATATTGATCTGGACTTTTATCAAGATGTTGAGCCTTGGAAAGGGCCACAAACTGTTGCAGGATTACCACAAATACCCACAGTCAGTTCTGGTTTAACGCAAATTCAGCAAAAAGTGATGACTTCATTGGATAAGATCAACAATCTTCCTGTTGAGCCAATGTTGAAAGAGATGACCGCGACATTAACCGAAAGTCAAAAAGCGGTTGCTGAAGCGAAGGAAACCCTGAAATCATTAAATGCTATGATTGGTAGTGATGACTTCCAAAAACTGCCTAATGATATTCAACAATCATTAAAAGAGATCAATCGCAGTATGCAAGGTTTCCAACCTGGCTCACCGGCATACAGTAAAATGGTTGATAATATGCAACGCTTAGATCAAGTGCTCAGAGAGATGCAACCGCTATTGAAGACCTTAAACAATAAGAGCAACGCATTAATTTTTGAAGCACAACAAGGTAAAGATCCTGAACCAAAGAGGGCTGAAAAATAATGAAATATATTATTGGGATCGCGGTATTGATGCTGACGGCTTGTTCAAGTGTGCCTGATAAAGCTTATTATCAATTACCTGATGTTTATCAAGGTGCAAATAATAAGGTTGTTACAACTACTGAGAGCGCAAAGCAAGATCAGATTTGGGTTCAGCCTATCCGTTTATCTGATATGTTAGTTAACACGGGCATTGTCTATCAAACCAGTGATATCAATTATACCGTTGCTAACCAACATTTGTGGATAAACCCGCTTGATCAACAGCTACAGCAAAATCTGGTTGTGGGATTAGCAAAAGAATTCCCTAATCGAGTGGTCTCGACACAACCTATTGAAGATAAACTTGCTAAATTGACTGTCAATGTTAATTATTTTCAAGGTCGATATGACGGCAAAGTGATTATTGCTGGTGATTGGATCTACACTCAAGGCAATAAAGTGATTAGTCAGCCTTTTTCTGTCGCGTTAACACAAACGGAAGATGGCTATCCGGCTCTGGTACGTACGCTAGGGGAAGGATGGCAGAATGTCGTCGCTGAGATCGCAAAAACAATTAAATCACAATATTAATTGTTTTATACAGGAATATAAGAATAACCAATGCCTGACTAAAATCAGGTGTTGGTTTTTTATTCGAGATAACGAGAGAAAAATCTCATGCTGGAATTGATAAAAAAGAAATACCCTACAGCGATTTGTTGGTCTTTCGGGGATAATCCGCAGCTTGCTGATGAACTTGCACAACTTGTCGTTGAAAGAAAAAAAACAGCAACATGTAGCTCATTAAGTGGTTTTTTTAGTGATCCAGTCACGCCAACAATTGGTGGTTACAATATTATTTTAAATAGCCATGGGGTTCCTATTTGTGTTATCAGAACACGCTCTTTAACATTGGTACGTTTTTCTGAAGTCACAGAACAGTTAGCGCGTAAAGAAGGTGAGGGTGATCTAAGCTTGTCATATTGGCAACAAGGACATAAAGAATTCTTTATGCGAGAAGGCACCTACTCTCCAGATATGGAATTAATATTTGAAGAATTTGAGTTAATAGAGGTTTTTTAGTTAACAGGCTTCATATTTGTCGATAACTTAAGTTATATCATTAATGTTGCTATGGTTATTTGGCATAAATTTTATTTTTACTACTGTGAATAGTAGAAAATAGGCAATTCTAATAGGATTGTTATATTGACATAAATTGAAAAAAATCGATTATTTATTTTCAAGCTATTGTTTTTATTATTTAGGTCAGAAATCGGATCTTTAATATTATTTTTTTATAAAAATAAATAAAAATCAGCTTGTTATGATTTGCTTTATGTCTTTTATTAATAAATACAAATAGATATAAATTATTTAATTATATTAAATATAATTAATTGTAATCTAAGGTGATTTAAATAGGATCCAGCTTAGTATCACAAATATGACAATTATATTAATTTCTTTACTTGCTTAAATCCTCAATAAAGCGTATCAATTTATAGTGGTTGTATGAAAAACAATCATTATCTTTCCGCTTAAACTTAGAACGTGAGGGTTGTCTAAATATGAAAAGACAGAAACGAGATCGTTTAGCTAGAGCATTATCGAAAGGTTACCAAGCCGGTATGCAAGGTCGTTCAAAAGAGCAGTGTCCCTATTTTGCCATTGATGCACGTTCACATTGGCTAGGAGGTTGGCGACAGGCCATGGAAGATCGCCCTGGGCTTGCAAAATAAATAACCCGTCGACGTGATACTGCGGACACATGTGTTATCGCAAATATTATCACCAAGATTTAATTGATAATCAAAAGAGGGTTATTTATGCATATTCCTATGAATAATTTGAACATAGGACAATTTGAATATAAATAACAACTGTGAATTGGAAATAAAAAGGTCTACCGCGGTAGGCCTTTTTATGTTGTAAAGTACGGTAGGGCGAAAACTTGCCAAGTACTCTTATCTGAGATACCACCATAAAAGAAAAAGCCTAATCTCAATCGAAGAGAATAGGCTCTTATCTATCTATGTGTAATATTGACTTAAAATGCTGAGGTATCTTTAAATAAGCCGACTTTTAAATCTTTGGCTTCATAAATCAGTTTACCATCAACATAAACTTCACCGTCAGCAATACCCATAATAAGCTTGCGATTGATAACACGTTTGAAATCAATTTTATAGGTGACTTTTTTGGCTGTTGGTAGAATTTGTCCAGTGAACTTCACTTCACCCACACCCAAAGCTCGGCCTTTACCTTCACCGCCTAACCAACCTAGGTAGAAACCTACCAGTTGCCACATTGCATCAAGCCCTAAACAACCCGGCATAACAGGATCATTGACAAAGTGGCAATCAAAAAACCATAAGTCTGGCTTGATATCGAATTCTGCTTCGATAAAGCCTTTATTATGGGAGCCGCCATCTTCAGTCATTTTAATGATGCGATCCATCATTAGCATATTACCTGAAGGCAGTGGTGGGCCATCTTGGCCAAATAATTCACCACGGCCTGAAGCAATGAGGTCTTCTTTAGAATAAGATTCGCGTTTATCAACCATTGTTTATATAGCCTTTATCAAGTGTAAGGTAACAGAATAGCTTACACTTGTACGCTGAACAACTCCGATCACTTGAAACAGAATTATCTGAATAAGCGCAGGAACCAAGGTAATTTAGGCCTATCCTGATTATTCGCTTGTGTTATTCGATCATGAATAATAGCTAACAAGTGTTCATTTGATTGTGGATTTTCACATTGTTCTTCGTAATAAGGCTGATGTGTTAGCAAAGTAATTGCTTCTGCAACATGGACAACCGGCCAAATATGGAACTTATTTTCTTTGACAGCTTGTATCACGCTATCGTTTAAAACCAGATGTCGCACGTTCGCCAGCGGTATAATAACCCCTTGTGATCCTGTTAATCCTCTTTGCTGACAGATATCAAAAAAGCCTTCAATTTTTTGATTAACACCACCAATAGGTTGTACCTGACCAAATTGATCTACGGCACCGGTTACGGCGATTTGTTGATCAATTGGGTGTTGTGACAATGTACTGATTAGCGCACATAATTCTGCTAGTGAGGCACTATCACCATCTACTTCACCGTAAGATTGTTCAAAAACGACGGAAGCACTAAAAGGTTGTGGCTGATCTAATCGTAATTCAGAATTTAAGTAGGCTTGCATAATCATCATGCCTTTTGCATGGATATTGCCACCTAATTCTGCTTTTCGTTCAATATCGACCAGTTCGCCATCACCAATATGAGCCACACAGGTAATACGAGTTGGCTCGCCAATTAGATCGGGATAACCGGGATAATCTAAGACAGAAAGACCGTTTATTTGGCCTACCATTTCACCTTCAGTGTGAATAGTGACTTGGCCTTGTAATATTTCATCACGGCTTCGTTCTAATAAGTAGCTATGTCGCCATAAACGATTTTCTTGCGCTTTTTTAAGCGCCTCAGCACCAAGATAAGCGTCATGATTAAAACGCATGGCATAACGCAATTGGCGTAATATGAATTCAAGATCGAGAGATAAGATAAGCTGATCTTCATGCTCTCTTGCGCCCTGAGTCAGTAATACTTGCCAAGCATCAGCAGATAATGAAGGAAGACGATATTTTTGGCAAAGTCCATTAACAAAACCACACCATTGGCTCAGGGCGGTTTCATCTTCTAAATACATATCGTATTCATATTCGCCATATAGTGCCGTACTGCTGATATTAGGCTCCATAAACTCAAGCTCTTCTAAGCTTAGGCGATCGCCCACTAAAATAACACGCAAGTGAAGGGGCATGGCTTCAATAGGCAAAGGAAGTGCTTGATGGTCATTCCACACTAACCATTCAAAGCGTTGCTCTTCAACCATCTTTTTCAGTCGGAACCACATTAAAGGTTGTGCTAAGAGCGTTTTAATGGATAAGACTAAAATACCACCATTGACTTTATGCAACAGTCCTGGGTTAACGAGGAGCTTATCTTTATGATAATAAAATGAACCAAAAAGTTGTTCTGGCTCTATCCATTGGCAACAAGCAATAGATTCTGATGATGAAAATGAGCCTTCTACATTTTCTTGCCAATAAATTTGATTAGACTCAGCTTGATAGGCACCTACAACAGGATAAGTTTTTATCTCTGCTTGTTGTAATGTATCAGCGAGTGTTTCGAAATAAGCAGTAGAATCTTCTGCTTTTAACAGCATAAATTGGCCTGCTTCTGCATTATTTAGCCACTGTAAGCTTTCATATAAGCGAGGTTGAACCTCACGAAGTGAAGATGCAGGCAATTGCGATGCTGTTTGAAAGAAAGTCTGGTAGGAGGCGTAATCTGGGCGTAACGCCTGCCATTCTAATTCGTTGTTTTTCAAGGTTACCGTTTTTATTATTGAGTAGTGAACATGGAAGTTAACATAAAGCGTTAATAGCTGGTATCTATCCTGCAATAAGACAGCTATTGACAGTTATATTATGTCTATACTTTTGGCCGGGAATATACGTTGCCATTACTTTTGCTATAACCTATTAAATTGAATGTATTGTTTTATTATAGCGACGCACGATTCTATCACAACGTGGTTAGAAAACTATCCCTTCTGACATTTGTCGGTGGTAGGTAACAAAAACTACTTATCTTTTTTGGTGATAATTTAAGCAAAAATATTCGGTTTAAGGCAGTTTTTTGGCAAAATTGTTGATATGCTAGTATGTAGTTACGTTGTCACGGTGATTTGTATGAAATATCAACAGTTAGAAAATCTAGAATGTGGCTGGAAGTGGGCTTATTTAGTAAAAAAACATCGCGAAGGTGAATTAATCACCCGTTATGTCGAAAAGAGCGCCGCCGATGAAGTGGTTGAGCAACTATTACGCCTTGAATCTCAACCATTAAAAGTCCTTGAATGGATCAATTTGCATATGAACCCTGAGTTATCGAATAGAATGAAGCAAACTATTCGTGCTCGAAGAAAACGTTATTTTAATGCTGAACATCAGCATACACGTAAAAAATCTATCGATTTAACTTTTAAAGTTTGGCAACGCCTATCAGCACTATCTCAGCGCCGAGGTTTGACATTATCAGAAACGATTGTCCAGCTTATCGAAGATGCGGAGCGAAAAGAGCAGTATGCACTAAAAGTACATAACCTAAAAGATGGCCTAATTGAGTTACTAGAACGAGACAAACAGAAAAAAGAGTAGATGACAATAGCGTTGTTTATTATCGAGAGATCATCAGTATAGCGTTAACTTAAGAGGTATAGAGAATATCTCTGCTAATCATTTAAAGTCATCATCAAAAGAAAAACCCTGCCGAAGCAGGGTTTTTTTAGAATTCATTACAGTAGATTTCTCTACTATTTGAATTATTGACCAGGTTGAACAACAACTTCAGTTGTACCTTGGATTTCGATTTCTACACGACGGTCTGGCGCTAAGCAATCGATCAGAGCTGCACGAGCTTTGATGTTGTCACAAGTGTTGCCAGTTACTGGGTTTTCTTTACCACGACCTTCTGCAGAGATGCTGTTTGCAGGAATACCTTTAGATACCAGGTAATCAACTACAGATTGAGCACGTTTTTCTGACAGAGGCAGGTTGTAGTTTTGAGAACCGATACGGTCAGTGTAACCGATAACTACTACACGACCTTGAGTTGGGTCGATGTTAGCTAATTCGTTGTACAGACCATTCAGTGCTTCTTGACCTTCAGCTTTCAGAGAAGATTTGTTGTAGTTGAACAGAACGTCTGAACGCAGAGTAAAGGTTTTGTTCTCAACTACTGGAGCTGGAGCAACTACTGGAGCTGGCTCAACAACTGGAGCTGGAGTTTCTTGGTTGAAACGGTAAGCAACACCAACACTCAGCATACCATTGTCTGGACGAGCGTTCAGAGTACCTTTATCACCGATGTTGTTGATCCACTGATACTCAAGACGAGTAGCAATGTTAGGAGTGATCGCGTATTCAGTACCTAATGCGAATACTGGAGAAACGCCAGTATCATTTTCAGAGAAACGTTTTTGAGTTTCTGCTGAAGTTGCATTAATAGTTGCAGTTGAATCTGCACGCCATACCATACCACCTAAACGTGTATAAACGTCTAAGTCATCCATTACTGGATAGCTTAATTTAGTGGTTAATTGGATACCTTGAGCTTTGAATGCACCGTTGTTGTATGAACCTTTATAAGCCATACGACCTAACCAGTCATAACCCAGTTCAAAACCTAAGTATTGGTTGTACTGATAACCAGCAAATGCACCAGCACCAATTTGGTCTTTGTGTGTGCTACCGTTACCGATATTCACACCGTCCCAATTGTTACCAGTACTTTGATACTGAGACCAACCTAATTTACCACCGGTATACCAAGTATTGTCTTTTGGAGCTGCTTGCGCTGCAGTTGCGAAAGCTGCCACTGCCACTGCTAATGCGATAGCTGTCTTTTTCATTTTACGCCTCGTTATCATCCAAGTTAGGCATTTGGCTTTAAGCCTTATTATTTGCCCTTGGTTAAATTATTGTTAGGAATTCGATGCTTTCATCAAATGATGATCCCCAAAAACGGGATTTAAAGCATAACCTTAACGATATAAAGTCTACAATGAACTTAAAAAGTTACAAGTATCCCTTTAAAATTCGACTTAAAATTTTAAAAAGATCGGCCGTTATTCACAATAAGAATTATTCTATATTTTTGTTAAATTTCTTGTAACCATATGATTTAAGTTACAATTGATTATGACTTATCTTAAATGATAATGTTGTGTTATGAGTATTAGGAAAACTCTTAAATTTCACTAATGGTAGTGATTTGAATGAATTTTTATCGAGTTTAAATGTCGTTTAGAGGAATTATTGTTTTCTATTTGGATATGATTACTGTTTTGTTGTCGCATGATAAAACCTAACGCTTTACCGATGCTGGCAGCATATTCTAATCTTTTCATCTCTTCTGACGATATTTCTGGTAACCAACCCAATACTACACTGTAGTTTCCACTTAGTAGTGCTTTTTCCATTAATTCCACAGTATTAATTGAATCAACATGATTGAGTTGAATGATTTTATTCAGGGGTAAGCCGGTTTCTTTTAACCAACTACGATTTAATTTTTGTTGTGGACTTAACCACAGTAACCAACGTGATTCATGGCTATACTGTTTTAACAGAGGTAGTAAGATGTGGTTAATCATCAAGGGATTTTGGTAAAGCAGTTCACTTACCATGCCTTGTCTATTATCGGGCATTGTTGTTGTAATTGCATCGGAGGCCATAGAGAGAGGTAATACCTCAGTAGAGATCTCTTGGAAAAGGCCATTTTGTCTTGCCAAAGATGATGTTGAGAGTTTCATATTTACCTCGTTCAATATGTACTGTATGTATATACAGTATACCTGAGTTTCACTTAAATCAAGATCAATTTTTTGAAAGTTGCTCTCAAAATTTATGTAAATTCATATTTTTGAGCGGGTAACTATTGGCAAAAAAAGGACATTTATTTATTGTCTTAACCATCAAGAATACAGTCATATATTTGAATTTTAAGATAAAAAATATTTTTTGTGGTTTGGAGATCTGATGTCAATTTTACCTGAGCAAAGGAAGGCTCATTTATTATCGCGCGTAGCGGAATATGGAAAGTTAAGTAAGAAGTCTCAATTCGGCGGTTATAGCTTAATGGTTGATGAGGTTATCTTTGCGATTACTGCTGATAATGAATTTTATTTAAAAGGAAGTGGTTTTGTTGAAACACTCTATAAAGCAAACAACATGGATGCATACGTCTATCTAAAAAAAGGTATCCCCATTACATTGCGCTATTATCGTATTACGCAAGCAATATGGCGTAATAGCGCTAAGCTCAATCAATATATCGATTTTGCATATCACTATAGTACTCAGGAGTTTTTAGGGCAGCAAAAGCAGCCTCGTCGTATCAAAGATTTACCCAATTTGGGCATAGCATTAGAGAAAAAGCTCAATCAAGTTGGGATTAACCGTATCGAGGAATTACGTACGATCGGTGCGAAGGCATGTTATTTAAAACTGATTGCGCAACCTAAGCAAGGAAATAGCGACTTATTGCTTGCATTAGCGGGTGCTATTGTTGGCTGTCATCGCTCTGTGTTACCTAGTCAATTAAAAATGGAATTGTTAAATTGGTATAAAGAGTTATCCGTTAAATCCTATTAAACTACAGTACTCGGACTTTAGTACATTAGAATGAACAGGAATAACGGAATAAGAGCAAACTTAAGCCAATAGAGTCTGTTATTTTCTCTAATTTCTATTAGAACATTAGAGAAAATAACTTTTTATCCATCAAGCTGTAGCTAATTTATCTTTATCGTTTTGCCATTCTGTTTGCTCAATTAGCTCAATGCAATTGACAATTTGTGGCAGTAAATCCAGTAACAAGCGTATTTGCGTTAACACTAATTGAATACGGGCGTTATCTGAACTTGGTTGTGCATTAACACGTGCGATAAGTTGATCGTGAGATTGTATAAAATCATTATCTTGTGGTTTTTTACGTCTCAACGCTGAATCAATATAACAGACCGTATCATTAAGCAGGGTGAGTACTGCTTCATCTTCAATTTTGCAACGATGAACACCTAACGCTGAAATATAGCTCAGTAAAGTATGATTTAAACAAAGTAATTTAAATGCTTCTTCTTGAGAGGTTTGAAAGCTTTTAGGCTCTGATGACATGTTAGAAATTAAAGATGCTAACTCACCATCACTGCTATGTGCATTACGACGTGCAATACGATAATTAACGCTATTATCTCTTCCTTGATAATACTGAATGAGGATCGCATCAAGATAGTAGCAGTTATTGGTCATGGTTTTTTGGATGAGCAATGGCAACTGACGGAACTTCCAATCCGGCCAAATAAAACTGACTGCAAACCAGGCAATGGCACAACCAATTAACGTATCAATGATCCGCGGTAGTGCGACATCATAGCCTTCACCTAATAAATTAAAACTTAATAAAACGAGTAGGGTAATAAACAAAGTGGCATGAGCGTATTGTACGGTTCGGAAAGCAAAAAAGAGCGTACCTGTCACAACAATAAGCACTAATTGACCTTCGATGGAAGGCACAAAATAGAGAATAGGGAAACCAATTAAAATACCAATAATAGTGCCACTGACCCGTAATGTTAATCGTCTACGTGTCGCATTATAGTTAGGCTGACAGACAAACAAACTGGTTAATAAAATCCAGTACCCACGATGCAAATCAAAAAACTGGATGATCACATAACCTATACATAAGACAAGTGACATTCGTACCGCATGTCTAAATAGCGCTGATTTTGGTGTTAAGTGACCTTTTATTCTTAGCACGATATCTCGCCACCCAGTAAGCCCTTCATCAGATAACTGAGTTTCTTCTTTTTGGTCATGAGAGATTTGATATTGCTCTGTACTAATACTTTTTAATAAAGCATCTATGCCCTGTAAGTTTTGTAATAAATTATAGAGTGGCGCAATAATTTGTGGATCAGAAGTACTGTTTTTTACATTATTAAGTGCATTTTCTAAATGAGTGATTGCACGTTCAAAATGAGGATTATGTTGGTACTTTTTATGCCAAAGAATAGATTGAGCGACTTGTTCGCAGGCTCTTGCTTGCATTGACAGTAAGCGCTGAAAGCGGAAAAGGACATCACTGTGGCGTAATCTATCACTCAGTAATTGATATTGAATATGAGAAGAGCTGGCCCGTTCATGAATATCTTGAGCCACAAAGTAATAATGCAATGTGAAACGGCTGCTACGCTGGCCTCTATCACCTTTTAAACGGCTTAGTAATGTTAATTTAGTTTGGCTCATTGCCTCAATTAACTGATTATTAGCCAATGCCAAGTTATACAGTAATTGCTGTTGATCACCTTCAATATCGGGATCAAATAATGCGGCCTTGGCTTCTAGATAAGCGGAAAGCTGCTGATAATAACGCGTAAGGCTATCTTGAACGGGACGAATAGGGAAAAGTAGGTGACCAATTAAGGTAAGCAAATTATACCAAATTGCGCCTAAAAGGAGCCAAATAGGTTGTTCATGCCATTCTGGGAAAATCGGCATACCTAACATGGTATAAATAGCGATTAATAGCGCACCAAAGGCGATGGTAGCATAACGTTGACCCAAGGCGCCTAATAAAATAAACCCCCAAGTGGAGATAGCAAGACCACAAAAGAATAAAATAGGGTAAGGGTAGAGTAATCCGATGGATGTTGATGCTAATAAGAAACAACATAAGGTGATCACAAGGTTTCTTAAGCGGCCCACAAGCCTATCATCTAAGTCAGTTAATGCGGCTGCGACAACACCTAATGTAAGAGGTATAGTATATTTTGGTTCTTGTCCTAAAGCCCATGGAAATAAAGTCGTTCCCGTAAGTGCGATTATTATGCGAATATAATATAAAAAGTGGCTATTATAGATAAATCGGCGGGCGCCATTAAACAAATTGAACACAAAAAGCCCTTAAATAAACAAGATGGAGATAATTACCTCTTAGAATATAGGGTTTATTACAGATAAAAAAGAGTTTAACGACAGACTATTTGTTATTTATTGTAGGAATTACAGAATGGAACTGAAATCAACCCCAATGGGACAACGTTTAGCTCAGCATCCTTATAACAGGGTAAAATTGTTAAATGCGGGTATTGAGGTCAGTGGTGAAAAGCATCAATATTTAATTCCTTTTAATGAATTGATCGACATTTTTTGTAAAAAAGGCATTGTGTGGGGAGAGTTAGAGTTTTTACTGCCCGACAATAAAGTGGTTCGTTTGCATGGAACGGACTGGGAAGAAACGCAACAATTTTACCGCTATCTCTATCAAACTTGGCAAATATGGAGCCAAGAGATGAGTGAGATAACGGCGCAAGTACTTGAAAAGCAACTCTCTTCTATCCAAGATATAATTCAAAGCGATAAATGGATAAAACAAAACCAGTTAGCCGGTATTCAACAGGCTATCCAAGAAAGTTTTTCTGCTATTCCTCTTCCTCTGGAACGACTTACTCAATTTGATAACTGTAAGGTGCATTATCAACGCTGTTTACAGTGGTTACAGCAAGGTAAGGCATTAATTGCGCAAGAAAATGAGCAATGGATCACCCGTATGTTGACAGAGCATGCGGAGTTTTTTACTACCATTGAAACATCGCCTTTAAATGAATCGCAATGTAAAGCCGTTATCAACGGTGAAGATAATATATTGGTATTAGCGGGTGCTGGTAGTGGTAAAACGTCGGTACTAGTGGCAAGAGCAGGGTGGTTGTTACGTCGTAAACTAGCAACCTCTGAACAAATTCTACTATTGGCTTTTGGACGTAAAGCCGCTGAAGAGATGAACCAACGTTTATCTGAGCGCTTAAACGCTGATATTACGGCGAAAACCTTTCATGCATTGGCATTATTTATTATCCAACAGTCAACTAAGAAACAACCCAAGATCAGCGAATTAGAAATCAATAGTGAAAAGAGAAGAACACTATTGTTAACGCAGTGGCGTGAGCAGTGTCAGCAGAAAAAAGCACAAGCGAAAGGCTGGCGTGAGTGGTTATCTGAAGAGCTAGCATGGGAAATCCCTGATGGGGAGTTTTGGCATGATAAAAAATTAGAAAATCAAGTTGCCGTAAGGTTAGAGCGGTGGATCAGTTTATTAAGAATGCAAGGTGGTAGCCAAAAAACAATGATTGATTCTGTGCCTGCAGAATATACGGATGCATTTAAAAAGTATTTAAAACTATTAGCACCACTGTTAAAGGCATGGAAAACCGCATTAAAAGAAGAGAATGCCATTGATTTTTCAGGGCTATTACATCAAGCCATTAATCTGATAGAAAAAGGGCGTTTCGTCAGTCCTTGGAAACATATTCTGGTGGATGAATTCCAAGATATTTCACCACTAAGAGCAGCACTATTAAATGCGTTAAAACAACAAAATACACAAACTTCATTATTTGCAGTTGGTGATGACTGGCAAGCTATTTATCGCTTTAGTGGGGCTGAATTATTACTAACAACAGCGTTTCATCAATCTTTTGGTGATGGTGCTGAGTGTGCATTAGATACCACTTATCGTTTTAATTCGACTATAGGTGACGTTGCCAATACATTTATTCAACAAAATCCTAATCAATTAGCTAAGCCTTTAAATAGCTTAACAAAAGGTAATAAAAAAGCCGTTGTATTATTGCCGGATGATCAATTAGAAAGTTTATTAAATAAAATGAGTGGTTATGTCAGTGACGATGAAACGATCCTTTTATTAGCGCGTTATCATTACTTACAACCTGATTTATTGAAAAAGGCGAAAACGCGCTGGCCTAAATTAAAATTACAGTTTATGACTTTTCATGCTTCAAAAGGTCAACAAGCTGATTATGTGATTATATTAGGTTTACAATCGGGTAAAGACGGATTTCCAGCTCCGGCAAGAGAGTCGATTATAGAAACCGCTTTATTACCCCCTGTTGAAGACTATCCTGATGCTGAAGAGCGCCGATTAATGTATGTGGCATTAACAAGAGCAAAAAAACAAGTATGGTTATTATTTAATAAACAACAACCATCTTGTTTTGTGTCAGAGTTAAAATCTCAAGGTGTCCCTACGCAAAAAAAACCATAAGGCATTATTTTAAACGTTCTTTTAAATAACCTTCATAGTCGGGAATTTTAATTTTTGACTCTTGTGAAAAAAGAGGGGACGAAATAAGAAAATTAGCCGTCGCACGATTGGTTGCTACGGGAATATTCCAGACTGTTGCTAGGCGTAACAGCGCTTTCACATCTGGATCATGAGGAACGGCATTGAGTGGATCCCAAAAGAAAATAAGAATATCAATTTTCTTTTCTGCGATCATAGCACCAATTTGTTGATCACCTCCCATGGGGCCACTTAACATCTGAGTGACCTCTAATCCTGTATGGTGATTAACCAGATTTCCTGTTGTTCCTGTGGCAAATAACTTATGGTGAGAAAGCTGTTCACTGTTGTTTTTAACCCATTCAAGCAATGAGCTTTTACAGTGATCATGTGCAACTAACGCAATATTTTTTTCTGTGGCGAGTGTGCGGTCAATTTGTTCCATTTGCTACCTTTAAAAATAAATACAGTTATTATTCCAGTTGTCAACATACCTTTTTTTTATCTTACAAGCTATGAGCGGAACAAGATACTATGATGTATCATAAGATTTTCAATCTTCCTGCTGATAACGGAGCATATAAATGGTTGATTCAGAGATTTATGACATTCTAAGAAGTGTCAAAACAATTGCACTGGTTGGTGCAAGTCATAAAGAAGATCGCCCTAGTTATAAAGTCATGAAATTCTTATTAGAGCAAGGCTATGAGGTGATCCCCGTTAATCCGGGTATGGCAGGGGAAACAATATTAGGCCAGCAATGTTATGGTCATTTGCAAGATATTCCTGTGGCGATTGATATGGTAGATGTATTTCGTCAATCAGCAGCAGCGCTCGAGATTGCCAAAGAAGCGATTAAAATTAATGCTAAAGTTTTATGGTTACAGATAGGTGTGATCAATGAAGAAGCAAAAGCATTAGCTGAACAATCGGGGTTGCGTGTGGTTATGGATCGCTGTCCTAAAAAAGAGATAGAAGCCCATGGATTGCCTTGGTAATAGGCAGAGTAAAATCGCCGAAATGTATTCGGCGATTATCATTAAGGTTAAGAATGGAAGAAAATTAGTTTCTTAATCGCGGAGCCTGTAATTGGTTGCGGATTGATTGTGACAACTCATCCATTGAGTCATTATCTAAATGCTCATCTGAGAGTTCATAAGTTATTTGAGCTTCAGCTAAATAGGTATGAACAGGTTGTCCTTCATCATCTTCCATGACAACATGATACCAAGGCGCTGATCGCAAGGTCATATTAGATGCAATATCATCCTCGTTAGGTTGATCAAGGGAATATTCAGCATCCACATCAACAACTACACCTAAATAACCGAGTAGTTTATGTCTAACCTGCTGGCCTATTCCAAATTTGCTGGCGATCATCATTTATCACCTCCGTAAAACCTTGCTTTATTAATTTCTGTATATGAGGGCATAAAGTGAAATTTCAAGGTGTAACAAAATTAAACACGTCGTTATCCAGTGTAAATGCAAACCTCACAAAATCAGATTATCTATTGTATAAAGAAAAGACAACAATCTTATCGGAATTTTTGCGTTACATATAAGTTTGGAGGGTAGGTAAATGAAGGTTGGTAGAGAATATATTATTCAAGGTCGTGTACAAGGTGTCGGTTTCCGCTTTCATACTTATCAATGGATGAAAAAACAGCCTATTACGGGTTATGTGTGGAATCGTGATGATGGCAGTGTGGGGATCAGAGCTTTTGCTGAAGAGCAGGTACTGAGAAAAATAGAAGATTGGTTGACTGCTGGAGGACCAATAGGGAGTAAGATTGTATTCTGGTCGGCAACACCATGCCAATATGAAGAAATGGCAGACTTTTCAATCCGCCATTATGCATCTTAGTATTAAATACATTTGACAGGTTTAGGTAAGCCCGCGAGCTTCGTTGCCTGTTTAGCAGGACCTTTAGGGAATAAGCGATATAGATAACGGCTATTGCCTTTTTCATCGCCATATTTTTGTGCTAATGCTTTTACTAACATTCGGATCGCCGGTGAGGTATTAAATTCTAAATAAAACTGGCGCACAAAACGGATAATTTCCCAATGTTGCTCTGTGAGTTCAATTTCTTCAAGTTCAGCTAATATTGGCACCATCTCTTCGGTCCATTCATTGCTGTTTTTTAAATAACCGTGACTATCTGTCTCGATTTGTTGTCCGTTAAATACAAACATGTGTTTCTAACCAATCAAAAATAATCATTTAATTTAGCAAAAATAACCGCAATACCCAAGTCTAATGCGTAAATCGTTGATAAATTAAGCTGTTAAATCAAAGGGCGTTTAAAATTACGCCAAACAAGACAATAAGGGCTTTACAATATAAGCGTGGATGTTTATATTGCTCCCCATTGCGGAGGGGTGGCCGAGCGGCTGAAGGCAGCGGTCTTGAAAACCGCCGATGGGAAACCATCCGAGAGTTCGAATCTCTCCTCCTCCGCCATCTCAACATCTCCTAGCGTCTCCTGAAGTCTCCTTATCCCAGTAAAATCAAATATTCGCACTAAATCATTGTCTCCTGAAGTCTCTTAACGTCTCTTGAAAGCTCTACCATTTGTTGTATAGTTTTTTGTATAGAATTACCCTATACAAATTCCCTATACAAAATTGGTGATTTATGAAGCTAACGGACATGGCGATTAAAAAAGCCAAACCACGCGAAAAAGTTTATTCACTTGGTGATGGCAACGGATTGTCTTTAATTGTTGAACCTAACGGGTCAAAAGGGTGGAGGTTCAGATATCAGTTCAATGGTAAATCAAAGATGATATCGCTTGGTATATACCCTGTTATTACATTAAATGAAGCCAGAGAAAAAAGAGATGACGCTAGAAGATTGGTTGCAAATGGAACTGATCCAGCAGAAGCAAGAAAAGAAGAAAGGAATAAGGTTAGTGGGCAATCTGAGAATACATTCAAAAAGATAACTTTAGAGTGGTTTAATGGAAGAAAAGACCGATGGTCTGAAGGTTATCGCGACGACATGATGGAAGCATTTGAAAATGATGTTTTCCCATATATTGGAGATCGCCCAATAGCAGAGATTAAACCTCTCGAATTACTTGAAGTGCTTTCAATAATGGAGAAACGTGGTGTTACAGAGAAATTAAAAAAAGTTCGTCAGCGCTGTGGAGAGGTTTGGAAATACGCCATCATCACTGGACGAGCTGAGTATAATCCTGCTCCAGATTTAGCTAGTGCTTTTATTCCACATCAACGAGAAAATTATCCATATTTATTGGCTGATGAATTGCCTGAGTTTTTATCTTCAGTAGACAAGTATCAAGGAAGTCAGATCGTAAGAACTGCTTTAAATATCTTAATGCTTACCGGTTTAAGACCAGGAGAGTTACGAAAATCAGAATGGTCATTTATCGACTTTGAAAGTAGAACATGGAAACTACCAGAAAAAATAATGAAGATGGGGAGGGTTCATGTTGTACCAATGTCAGATCAGGTGATTTCTTTACTGCGTCAAATACAGCCAATAAGTGGCGATTACCAGTATATTTTTCCTAGCCGAACTAACCATAAAAAACATCTGTCCGAAATGGCAATAAATACAATGATTGGAAGAATGGGCTATAGAGGCAGAGCTACTGGTCACGGCTTTAGACACACCATGAGCACAATATTGCATGAGAAAGGATTTAATACAGCGTGGATAGAGTTACAACTTGCTCATGTTGATAAAAACTCTATCCGTGGTACTTATAACCATGCGCTGTATTTGAAAGGGAGAAGGGATATGATGCAGTGGTATGCTGATTATATAGATGAGCTGAGAAGTAAAAAGAAATAAAATTCAATTGAGGGTATTTTCAGGGCAACGAGAATTATTAATTCGTTGCTCTATCCATTCGTCTATCTCACTTTCAATAAAACCAACTGCACGAGAACCTATTTTAACCTGCTTCGGGAACTCTCCTTTGCCAATTAATTTATAAGTCCAAGATTTGCTATATCCTGTCCTATCCAAAACTTGATCCATTCTTAATATTTTATATTCCATTTCATTCTCCTATCCATTTTTCCGTTTATACTGCTCATGGTCATCACCACAATCAGTACAGCAGTATGCGCTATTAGGTGCGACCGGTTCTTCGTGACACCAGATACACATCCCGTTATATGATTTAATTGCTACCTTGCGATTTGATAATGACACTTGAATATATAGTTCGTTTGTTTCATTTGCTGAGTCGATAATGTCCATAATTTACCTATATTAATTGAATACTTTCTTCCGCTTGGTCGCCATATACATCCCAATCACCGTATTTCTCACGAGCGAATAATTCGAGTCGAGGAACATCTCCGTATAATTCCTCTAAACGATGATGCACCTCTTTGGGCTTTTCGCTGTGTTCACCTAAGCACGAATAAATAACCTGTCGAACACTTGCAGACTTACGAGGTAATCCATTTCCTCTTGTGGCTATTAAACACATTTCGACATTTTGACGGGTATAATTACCGCAATTAATTTTCGTCTCGTTGTTTAATATTTCCATAAAATCAAAGAAATCTTCTGGCGGTTTTTTATTTATTCTATCTCCTGCATTTTTATTTAATTTAACCCATGCGAACCCGAACATGTTTTTAACTTTAAAATCCCATGCTTCGGCTAATTTAATAGCTTCGAGTGCGAAGTTGCCTGTGTACCACATACAGAGTACAGCGTTATCAGAGGAATATTCAGGGACTTTAATTCGGGTGAGTTTGTGAAATCGAGTGGTATTGTAATGATTATCTGCTGCGCCATTTGAAGCTTTGTTATTGTAAGACCAAGGGGGATCGCACAATATTAAGTCATACTTTTTCATTCTCCGCATCCTTCATACACAAGAAAATAATCATTGCTGCTTTTAATGGGTTGGCAATACAGCACTCTATATTCCCGTCATTAGTTGCAAATTGGAATTTTCTATCTTGATATATAAGGCTAATACCATATTCGTTAATAATTGGCATTGCGTCGGATGGATTGTTGCATGGGTCGAAGTATCCATGATGTAAAAATTCACCACCATCAATACCTGCAAAGTAAACCTCTTTTTTATCAGGGCACCAATCATAGCTACCCTTGCCAAGCGCAATGTGAGCAACAGCTAAATTAATCTCAAAGTCAGATAGTTCGGTGTATTTATTCATTGATTAGCCTCAATAATATTTATTTAGGAGAAATGAAATTTCATTCATCATACGTACATTGCTTTTTAGTGTGTTTACAAGAGTGTAATGTATTTATTTAAATTTATTTAATTGAATCAATGATTTTTATAACAATATTAAGCATGCGTAATTCATTAAATGAAAGTATCATTTTTGACAATGACTCTTCATTATAATCAAATGAAACATCATCTTCCATGAAATTAATTATATTTTCTATTATTTTATTTAAAAAAGGTAACATATCAATTAAGGTAATTATTTTTTTACTTGATTCAAAGTCAAATTCTAATATTTTTGATAAATATAGCTCAATTCTATTTTTATCTATTTTTTTTAAATGTATTAATTTTCCATTATCCCTTGATATACTAACTCCATTATTTATTTTCGAAAGTATTAGAGTGTTATTACTATGCGAATTTTTTATTTCTATTAATTCTTTGAATTGTGAGCTTATCATTTCTAATTCAATTATTAATGCATTCTTGATTCTATCATTATTTTTGTTTTTATCATTTTTTTGCCAAAAATAAACACCGATAGTTGCCAAAATCCCCAATGATGATAAAACACTTGATCCAGCAACAACCAAATCAACCCAATCTCTTTCGTTCATAAGTCCTCCTTATTTAAAGCGGGGATCATACCCACATCCATGTGACTAATCCACTGTCAAAATGCCTCCTTAATTCACCTTTATTTGTTTTAATGCTTCACGAATAGCGTTTAATCGTGATTCCATTCGCCAATAGTCGGGGTTTTCTTGTTTAGGCCATGGAGCTAACCACGGATCATCTCCAAGAAGATCACCATATTTATTAAATGGGTCACAACTAAGTACATCCTGTTTTATATCATCCCTATATTCAGCATCATCAAACATGCTACGAGCTTCAAACTCGTTAATATCCTTATTCTTTCTTAACTCGATTATTTGCTTTCTGACAAATGCAATATTTTCTTCATTATCAGCGTCAATTTCCCTTTCTAAGCTTGAATCTAAATAACCAATCCAATACTGGTTTGTTATCCACAATAGAAACTCAATGAGCGACATACCCATACCGCCCCAGTAACATGACCATGATTTACCGAATTCACTAATAGTCACTCGGCCTTGACGGTTATCACCGTAGTCCTCAAGGTAGACATGGATAGGGTCGTGACGCTCGACATCAGTTATTACCAGCTTAGTAACTTGAGACTGTTCAACTTTCATATTCATTCCTCTGGTTGCACCCACCAATCACAAACATTAGCAATGAAATCGCCGATAAGTTGATCTTGCTCTTTCTCCGTAAGTTTGTTCCATTCGTCTTCTGTGATATCGAGTTCAGTTTTACATTCAGACCCGATATTGTTAGTTGATGCGTGTAAATACATTTTCTTGCTCATATCTATCTCCTGTTTGCATCCTTGCACTGAGCCCTAATTCCAATTAGATATTTCTTCTTCTATTAAGTCGTCTATTTCGTCATTAGTAGCTTCTTCGTTGAGAAACAAACGTGCTTCGGTAATGTACTTCTCTCGATTCTCGTCAAAGAACTTTGAAAATTCAGGCGACCATCCGTGGCGCTCTCCATCAAAATCAACGTGAGCATTTCCCTCTGCCATGTTTAGAATCATCATGTCAGCAGTAATGACACCACATTCACGACAAAATCCCTTTAAGTCGCGTCTTCTGTAATAAGGTGAAACCTTAGAATCACAAACACTCTTGAATCGTTGCTTCCATCTCTGAATGCAACGACCGTGTAAAGTTTTCATGGTTATATCCTTTGTTTAAACGGGTAGGGTGGTCAAAACGGAATATCGTCATCAAAATCCATCGGTGGCTCACTTTGCGGCGCTTGATTACTCGATGCTTGTTTTGGTGCTTGCGGTTGCTGAGGTTGACCCCATCCTTGAGACTGTGGATTCTGGCTTCCTGCCTGATTACCACCGTTACCGCCTAGCATTTGCATTGTTCCTCCGACATTAACCACCACTTCCGTTGTGTATCGGTCTTGTCCGTTCTGGTCAGTCCATTTTCTGGTTTGCAGAGAACCTTCTATGTATACCTGTGATCCTTTACGCAGATATTCACCTGCAATTTCTGCTAATTTGCCGAAGATGCACACTCGATGCCACTCAGTTTTTTCTTTCATCTCACCAGTTTGTTTATCACGCCACGATTCCGATGTGGCCAATGTGAGATTTGCAATAGCGCCACCTGATGGCATGTATCGAATTTCAGGGTCTTGCCCCAGGTGACCAATAAGAATACATTTATTCACGCCTTTACTTGCCATATACACTCCATTGATTGCCAAATTGAATGCCTAACTTGTTTAACCCCTGATCCATTACTTCGATGAACTCAGGCACTAACTCGTCGAATTCTTTCATCATTTTTTCGTCACGCTCAACAAGGAAATATGCGATTTCTTTCCCTGCCGGCATGCGTGGGTCAAAATTTGCAAAGTGCCAGATATCCTTACCTGTAACCCACATGGAATATTGAACTTGAGCCACATATTCCTTTTTCATTGCATCGATTCCATTCAATGCTAAGTCTATAAATACGTCCGTGTTGTTCGGGCATTTAAGCTCTAATCCTGAGCCATCACTGCAAATGCCGTCTGGTGAGCAAGCTATCCGTAGTTGCTCATCTTTGAATATTATTGGCACTTCCTTTGCCGTTAATCCGGTGTAAAACTCGAATGTCATCCTTGCTTCTAATTCGTAGTTTTTACCCCATTCCAGCGTCCTTGCTGATACCTCCTTGTAAACTCCCGTGCAGACTTCACCAATAAGGGTGTTTAAATATGTTTTCTTTGTGTCTGTCCATTTTGTTCCTGATCTTGGCTTAGAGATAACTTTCCATGCCTCAGAGGCAGTTACTACGCCAAGCCTGATAGACATCCATTCTTCGCTTCCTTGCTCTATCTTGGTTAAATCGATGCCTGTTTTGCTTAGAATGATGTCATTACTAATCATTTTCCTTCTGCCTTTTTCCTTAGCATGTCGATAATGGTATTGGCTTCAAATGCGGTTAATTGCTCTGGATGGGATATTTGATGGTTGAATTTTTTACTAATGAATGCGAAGAATGCGTCACTCCATTCGCCGTTAACTTTAAGCATCAAGTCCGTGATAGCTTTTAGTTGATCCTCGCTTGCTGGCGTTATGTCCTTTGCTTTACTTTCAGGAACATCAAAATAATTTCCTTCACCTGCCTCGGTATTCACATAATCAATGGCTTGATCTAATCTTTCACGACGAGGCCAGTATTTGCTTGCTCTCTTCACAATTGTTTTACGAGCCATCTCATCCCACCATGTTTTCCATGGGCCATTTCTTGACTTGCTCGTAGCCTCAACAGCCTTTATCTCATCCAATCTCATCTCTTCCGTGAGATAGTCGCCACTTGCCGTTTTCACTGTGCAATAACCACCAATAACACCACCTCTATCACTGAATGCGTTATATTTGTGGGTTGGCGGGGTGTCTAGACCATTAGATTCATAAACGTCATTCTCATGTACTAATTTACATTGACCCCATTCGATAGCTTGAGTGGCTTGAGCTAGGTGCATGAGACCCATATAGCTAATATCAAGACATACGAATCCATTACGAGGAACTAAGTACGCCAACTTACTTGCAGGGTTTAATGTAATTCCAATGGCAGCCACATTAATAATTGCATTCTGTGCACTTGCAGGATTTTCCATTGCCACTTTTGCTAGGCTGTCATTCCGTTGAAACGCTTGGATTGCGAACTGACTTTCCTTAGCCCATGTGATCGTTTGATCTGTCAGTGCGTTACAAAACAACGGTTCTTGTTGCTGCACAAACTCAATAATTGACGTACTCACAATATCTCCTTATCTATCCCGATCTGAATAGCTGTTCTAATTCCATCTAAAACCGCATCCAGCGCTTGAGGGCTAATTTCAAATACCGGATTTAACTTCCTTGCTAAATCCATGCACAGTAGTTCTTCTGGTAGGCTATCCATAACCTCATCAACTGATATTTTCTCTTCCTGAGAATTAACAAACGCTTCTCGTTCCATTTGGCGTTCGTACCAGTCGTTTCTGAGTCCGTATGTGTTGGTAATCACGCAACCCTCCTGAAATACAACTCATTGAGTATCTTTGCGACTACTTCCCCTCGTCCTGAGAGATGAATAGCTGCTGCGAGTGACTTTGCGTCATACTGATTAATGACATAATCAACGACTTCTGATGGCTCAGGTTGGTAATACTGAGTAAGTTCCCTGAATGATTCTGTTTCAATGCGGACATCGTTAAGATTCTGAAAGGCTATTTCCGTGCCATTATTTCGGTTTCTACTGGTCATATCTGCATAGGTGTAACGTATAGTCAGTGACATACTTTCCTCCCGTAAGCCATCTTCTGTAGTTGACTCGCCAACCGCCAGACATCCTTGTTATTAGTTGAGACGGCTATCCTTGCCGCTTGACGTGCGAGTTGTAAAAAAGGCGTAGTGATACGCACCGCCATGCAATCACGCATAGCGCTGTAATAGTTAGTTTTCATTGTTACCTCGCTAGGTGAGCGATAGGGTGGTTATCTGGTGTTGGTGCGGTGGGTTACTGCTGAGATATTTCTTGGATATCTAATTCCGTGATGTTTGCCTTAGCTCCAATTACTGCCCATAAATAAATATGCTCTGCACAATCACCTTCATCTTCTGCTTCAATATCCTTTTCCCAAGGCTCGCCATTCCATTTACAAGCCACTTTGAACATTGGCATGTCATACTCCCTCCGTTATTAACTAAACACGATGCTAATCACCCAGCTTAAGCATTTGAATGATTTCACTAACTGCGTTGTCTACAACTTCTTGATTGGTAGCTTCAAATATTTCGTCGCGAGCTTTATTTGCTTGTTCGCAACTTTCCTCGTCATCGTCGTCGTAATCTATCCATAATCCAAAGTCGACATCGAAAATCTTCTCAGGCCAGCAATACTGTACTCCGACTTTTTGCTCATCTGCGTCATGAGCTTTCTTGATTAGAATCTGACGTCCATGTGACTCAAACTCCTTAAACCATATTTCCATCTCTATCTCCTATCTATTAATCAACTCACCACAGCCCACAGAATGGACTGTAATTAGTTAACTGTGCCTGCTTTTAACCACATCAGGCGAGGTGGTTCTTACATTCCCCAACATAAGAAATCTGTGTATAATTCAATCACCCCAACATAATTAAAAGGATTGAATTAATGAGTAATAGAGTTATCTCTGATGACAACCCTGTTAAACGAGTTGCTTTTGATATGGCGCTGGCGTTGGCAGCAAAACAAGAGTCCATCAAAACTCCAGAGCAATTAATGGCGGAAATTGAATCGCTTTATCCTGAGTGTTTAGAAGTAGCTAAGAAACAATACAAAAAAGAGGCTCCACCTCCTGTTGGTTTTTTTACAAAAAAACGTTAAGTATCTAATGCTGCAAGGGCTGTTTTTAGTATGGCTCTTGCTATTGAGTTTGAGTTGAAATTATCATCGTTAGAGTATGGTTTAATTTCATTTCTTATTTTTAGCATCACCTCATTAGCTATTTTTATAATATGAAAAGTACTTAACTCACCACTTTCTTTAAACTCTTTAATTGCTTGCTCAATTTCAGTTTCATTATTCATAATATCTCCTATCTCGCCGTAACCCCGAACTCACTGCTCGGCTTGCGTAGCCGTGGTTGCTTGGGTGTGTCTATGCTCTAGCCGTTACTTCTCCAGACTCTAATAATGTTCCTGACTTACGATATTTAGCTAAGTAAATACTAGAGTTCGGTAAGCAGGTATTATCTACTGAGTCATAAACTTTAGTACTGCGAATTGAAATTGCTTTTTCAACTCGGCTAATTGGTTTGCGTGTTAGTGATAAGGTAGGGCGCTTTGTTTCTACTTCTGGTTCGCCATGTATTGCAGCTTTTAACCTTTCAGTTAATGCGTACTCTTCCTGCAATGCCTTTCTGCGTTCCATTCTGCGTAATCTGGCGTTGTTGTAGCCGTGAAAGTTACACATAGTTTTCCCCTTACAGTTTGCTTTGGTGATTGGCGGTAGCGCACTTATCTACCATTCACGCTTAGCGGAGCGATAACCAATCCCAAAACATACTGTCTTTGGTTTGCGCTTTTTCAGCGCTATCTGTTAAAGAGCGAACATCCTGTTTATCTATGGCTCCTTGCCTTCGATGGATAGTATATTCACAAATTGTGATTTTAATGTCAACCACAAAATGTGTTTATTTGCTTGTGATTGAATTAACGTGATGATTTGAAATGGAAAATTTTTTATTTATAGACACGATTTGTGTCAGATATCACACTAGCGGGGAATTGCGGGCACAAAAAAGCCCTCGCGGGGAGGGCTGGGGATTATTTTTTTGGTTTTAAGTTTAAAGGTGTGTCATAAAAATCAATGAAAGGTATATTCACATTTGGGTAGCCAGATATTGCAATTATATTCTCTAGGTATAACTTTATGTATGGGTAAGCTAGACTTGGTGCTTTTATTTTCACTAAATCAGAATCTAATATATCTGGGGTTATCTCTTCATCCGTTGCAAAATCGAACTCATAATATATTGATACTCTTATTATATCTCTAATCGTTAAGGTTACTGGATACTTAATTCTAAAGAGTTTTTTATTTTGCGAGTTTGCAAAAATGTCACTACCAATATTTATATTAACTTGGCTATCTTGCTCTATTTCACCTTTCAATAGCTCAGTAAACTCTAACTTTGTTACCTTTTTTGCAATTATGGTTACATTCATATTAATGATACTCAGCTTTTTCGTTGTATTGGTTGCTTTCACTAGATGAATAAAGTACGAACCAGCCACTAGAATCAGTTGTTGTTGGTATTTTCTCTAATAAGTTGGATTTTATATTAAGTGGTTTTAGAGATACCACTGACTCTATTTTAATGCCTTTTTTTCGACATAAAATATCAAATGAGTCTACACTATCAATAGACAATCTAATTAGGCTATCCATTGCTGCTGACTGAATAACATCATCGTTTTCGTATTTTGTAAAAGAGTTAGGCCCTCCACCAAATATAATAGATGCTTGTTGCTGTGTAATACCTAAAATTTTGCGGATTTTTTTTAATTCATCACCAGTTAATAGCCCATCAACTGTTTTATGAAAAGCAGTTACTGATCTTTTGTTAAATTTTGCATCATCTTCACTAGCGATCTCGGAATCACACTCATCACATACGGAGTACTTGGTAGCCAGCATCTTCTTGGTGTTTTTATACTTAAACTCTACAAGTTCAGATTCTGAATGAAGGTGCCCCTCACCACATACTGGGCAAATCTTATTTTTCATACTTACCTCAACTCGATAAATGACAGGAAATCGTTAGCAAGATCGAGCCACTCTTTCCTATGCAGAACTTCACAAAATACTCATCAATAACGTTTTTAAACTGGTATTCTGACCATCTGCTTTTCTTGTATACATATGAATCACATGCAAAAAGATTTCCGTTAGGCTTATCAGTACACCATTCAGAGTCCTTGTATCGACCAAGAGATACAGCCTCCTTAACTAGATTAAGTAGATCATCACAATCAAAAAGAAGGTTTGCTATATCATTTTTACACTTTCTAGTTCTGGGTATTGCTTGGACTGCGGATATAATCTGCTCCTCTGCGTATAGCGGCCCACCAGATATCTTCCTTTGGTCACCATCGATTGGAGGGTCGTTTGTATACTGACTTAAAATCTTTCTATTTACCATTATGGTAACTTTCCTATCTTTCTGTCAATAAGAATACAGTTTATATTGTCAACCACACCCTAAAACGTGTCGTCACCCAAAAAAGCAGCCTCGCACATCATCTTCAACGAGCCTAATGGCGTCAGAGAAACTACCTAGCATTATTTCATCGTAGTTGTGCCAGTTACTATTTTTATCCATCCAAAGCAGAGACCATGAATTCGAATATCTATTATGTGTGATTTTTGCTATAGGTTCTTCTACTCTGCCATCACTCCATATTAGTTGCCTAATTTCAAAGATAATTACTGAGTCGTCCTCGATGCGATACTGTAAATCTAATTCATCTCTTAGGTGTTCTGCTGGGCGACGCTTTTCCATGAAAAATTCCATACACCGTCTAATATTTGCTATCTCAATATTGCTAAACGCCATATTTCCTCCTAAAACGTGTCGTCAGGCCATTGTGACTTGATTACCTTACCTATGATTGTGCA
>OBXR01000050.1_pt1 | contig 49203 bp, 46 predicted proteins | sample 1476651 | NCBI WGS metagenome assembly OBXR01 (sample SAMEA2580175, study PRJEB22360) | human gut metagenome | biome: human gut; feature: human-associated habitat; material: faeces | place: Denmark | collected 2008/2010 | reverse complement strand
TAATCACGTTGGGCAATATCAGGACGATCACGTCGAAGTAATCGACTCGACACCCCTTTAAGGCTGTTAACCAGATTAGATATCGCCAGTTTTGGCGGGTAATTAATCAGTAAATGAACGTGATCCCGTTCCCCATCCATTTCAACCAGCTCAACATCAAAATCAGCACAAACACTGGCAAAGTAGCCTCGCAATTTTTCAATTGCATCCTGATCAAATATTTTTCGCCGGTATTTTGTGACAAAGACCAAATGGACGTGCATCAGGAATACACAATGTCTGCCACGGCGAATATTAGTTTCATTTTTCATAGACCAAAGTATAATAGGTAATATGAAACGTCTACAAGCCTTTAAATTCCAGTTAAGACCCAATGGTCAGCAAGAGCGTGAGATGAGACGCTTTGCAGGGGCTTGTCGTTTTGTTTTCAATCGGGCATTAGCACGTCAGAATGAGAATCACGAAGCAGGGAATAAATACATTCCCTATACAAAAATGGCTTCATGGCTCATTGAGTGGAAATCTGACACAGAGACACAATGGTTGAAGGAAGCCCCATCACAACCGTTACAACAGTCACTTAAAGATTTGGAACGGGCTTACAAGAATTTTTTCCAGAAGCGTACCGCTTTTCCTCGATTCAAGAAACGCGGTAAAAATGACGCTTTTCGCTACCCGCAGGGCGTGAAGCTCGATCAATCCAATAGTCGTATATCATTGCCAAAGTTGGGATGGATGCGCTACCGCAACAGTCGTGAAGTCGTCGGAGAAGTGAGAAACGTCACGGTCAGTCAGTCATGCGGTAAATGGTACGTCAGCATTCAGACTGAGTATGAAGCGACAGAACCACAACATGAATCAACCTCAATAGTCGGGCTTGATGCAGGCGTTACAAAACTGGCCACGCTTTCAGACGGTACGGTATACCCGCCCGTCAGCAGTTTTAAAGTAAACCAGCGAAAGCTGGCAAGGCTTCAACGGAAATTAAGCCGTAAAATCAAATTCAGTGCCAACTGGCAAAAACAAAAGCGCAAAATTCAACGTCTGCATTCTCATATTGCCAATATCAGGAAAGACTACCTTCACAAAGTCACCAGCGAAATCAGCAAAAACCACGCAATGATTGTCATTGAGGACTTAAAGGTCAGTAACATGTCTAAATCGGCAAAAGGTACGACAGAACGGCATGGACGGAACGTAAAAGCTAAATCTGGTTTAAACCGCTCAATACTGGAGCAGGGCTGGTATGAAATGCGCCGTCAGCTTGAGTACAAGCAACTCTGGCGAGGAGGTCAGGTACTGGCAATACCCCCTGCCTACACCAGTCAGAAGTGCGCTTGCTGTGGTCATACAGCAAAGGAAAACCGCCCGTCACAAAGTCAATTCGAGTGCCTTGAATGTGGATATACAGCGAATGCTGATATCAACGGGGCACGTAACATTTTAGCGGCAGGACATGCCGTGCTTGCCTGTGGAGGGAGGGTGCAGTCAGACCGCCCGTCGAAGCAGGAACCCGCCGAGGTGATTCAGACATCAGTCTGAACGCAGTAGGGATCCACGTCCTTTAGGGCGTGGAGGATGTCAAATGAGCGGCTTCTAGGCCAACCACGGCGCTATCATAACGTAGATTATAACCGCATATAGCACACTGATAATTGTAAGCACGTAAGATATTTTTTCTAAAAGTGGGATCTCGGTTTTGGCGAATTTCTTGTAGGGGAAAATCAAGACGGTTAGCAATAACTTCTTGTACATTATCAGGGAAGTGTTCACTTAAAATCTGTTGTGCTAGCTTATTGATTAAAATTGGCTTTTTTATAAGAAGCTGATAGCTTTCTTGGTCAAATCCACCTAACACATTTTGCTGAATTAATTTATTTTTCGATGGTTGCTTATTATCTTTTGATAGATCGCTCTCTTTTGGTAGTTGCAACTCCCAAAAACCATCGCGAACTAATCTCCAGAAAGGCAGGTTTGGATAATGCTCACGGCGAGATGGGCCAAAATTCATCAATAATTCTAATAACTGTTGATGAATTTCATTACCATAATTAAATAGTCGTGGATGGCCTTTGCGGTACTCGGAAAGCGCTAATAAGAGTAACAGTGGTTTATGGGGCGCTCTGTTATCGCCTTTACGCCAGATCGTGATATTAGATATTTTCTGTTGTAGGATTTTTTGAGTATACATGGGTGTTTTAGATAATAAGTGAATGGCTGAATAATAGCGAATGCGAAAGTTTATTAATATAGTCGTATAAAATCTTATTTTATAGAAGAAGTACAGAAATATGTTTAATTATTCATATCTGTTATAATAACATTGTTTTTTAATTTCTTTGCAACATCTTGATACTTAACGTAACAATAGTGATTTTAATGCCTCAAACATCTTCCTCACTCTATTAAATACAATATAAAAATAAAATGGTAAAACATCCTCTAATCGCTCATTTTTTTTAATTTTACTATTAAAAATGGTTTTATCTTTATTTTAAAGATTCTAATAGGTAAATCTGTTTTATTATAGAATAACAACCATTCTTACATTTTGTACTATTTTTAGTCGTATTTAAAAAAAAGCAAATAATAGACTCAAAATATCTATAAGTAAAAATAGCTAATTATTCTATTCTTTGAAATGCTTATAAGAAAACATTTTTATGCTATGGTAATATTATAAGTAATATCATATTTGATATATTTTTATAAATATAGTTATTGGTGGAGATTATTTTTATCTTTAAATATAAAATATATTTTTATTTATACATGCAAGTATTAATTTTTTAACATTATATTAACTGTAAATTAGGCTTTTGTTTAGATAATAATCTTTATTAAGGCAAATTATTAAAATTTAATACTTAAAAAACGCATTTATAGGTATATCTATCTAAGTATTGTTACTACCGATCAATGCTTGTTTTTTGATAGCTGTTGGCTATCGTAATCTTTTTATTGATCGTTTTTATCAATTTGTACTAGAATCATCATTAAGGTTACCTGTCATTGAGGGGCGTATATGATGATCAATACAGTGGTAGGGAAAAGAATACAAAATAGAAGAAAAGAATTAAATATATCAAGTTCGAAAATTGCATTACAGTTAGGAATGACAGAGCAATATTATCTAAAATTAGAAAATGGTTATACTAAGATAACCGTTGATGAATTAATATGTATTGCGATTATTTTGAAAGTGTCACCACAAAGTTTATTACTAAAATCAACTGTTAGTCAGCAAAATAGGGATAGCCAATTAAATAATTATTATCACTAATAATATTATCACAATAGTGCTTTGTTAAAAAATACTCATATAGTAGTAGTTTATTGAGTAATATAGTAATGATAAGAAATTACTTTTAGGCATCTTTGATATTAAAATATAAGTATATATCTTTATTGAACGTCATAAATCAATAATTGATGATGCATATTTGATCGTTTTAAAATGTTTTCTATTACTACTCTATAGTGTTAATGCTTTGTTTTTATAGTATAAAATCAGGTCTAATGTTAAATGAAATAGTAATTAAAAGTCGTGATAGATGGCTAATAGTCACTAAAGTGAATTAATAATAACCTTCTATCTTATACTGATGGCATTTAACATCGCTGATGCGTTTTATTTTCGCTATCTACTAAGATGTATAACCGATTTTATTATTTAAGATCATAGTGATGGTTTAATTATTAGATTTATTAGTCAGTTAAGCCACGATTTAATAACGTGGCTTTAGTTTTATATGAGTTATTTCGTTATTGGTAAAAACTCACGTCCATAAAAACAATGAGTTGCATTACCTCGGATCACTCGGTGATGAGCTAGGTGCCGCTGGTTATTAAATGAAGCTTGCTGTTGGGATAGATAATGAGTTAGATGCCAAGCAATAAGCTGTTTCGCTAATTTTTTATTAGCATGTTGGCTTCGCTGAGACTGGATCTTGACGCTAATGCCTGTTGCAATATGCGTCGCTCTGACAGCTGAACTCGTTTTATTAACATGTTGTCCTCCGGGGCCATTGGCGCGCATGGTTTCAAATAATATTTCTGTGTCTTGGATTTCTTGTGGTGGTTCAAAATAAGCGATACCGATAAACCAATTTTTGCGTTTATGTTTAGGTCTTAAAGTACTTGTACATTGCCATTGCACTGTGCCTGACCATTGTTGTGCGATAGCTTTAGCCTCTGCACCTTTAAGCGAGACTAATACTGACTTTAAACCATAACGCGATGGCTCTTGCTCAAGAATTATCACATCAACTTGCCGTTGCTCTGTGACGGTTAGAAAATAATTCAATGTTTTTTCTACCGCTATACAGCATTCTTCGGGGCCTTGTGCTGAAGAAAATTGTAATAACATTATGCTATCTCCCCACTGGTTTTATAAGTAATAACCGGTTTTAAGCGGGCGATAACCTCAATTAAACCAAGACTCCTCATACTTTCTATAACAGTTTCAATTGATTTATACGATTGAGGCGCTTCCTCATAAATTAATTGTTTATTAGCACAAATAATACGGCTACCTAGTGCTGTGCGTGAGAGCTGTAATGGCGTAAATCGATGTGATAAACGGCCTTTACATTCAGTTCGCATCCACTTTCTACCCGCACCATGTGGTAGAGAATGAAGGCTTAATTCAGAGATAATAGGTTTAACGAGATAACTGTGATCACCACGTGAACCAGGAATAACCACAATATCGTGATGAGCGGGAGCCGCCCCTTTGCGATGTAACCATCCCTGTTGATTATATAATTTGCAAGGCTCTACCAGATTATGGTTAACATCAGTAATAACCGTTCCTTGTGTATGAATTTGTTCCATCATTCTATGGCCAATCAAGTGGCGATTGAGCTTAGCATAATTAAGAGCATGGTCATGGGCTTGTAAGTAGTCATTGGCAGCGTCTGTATTCGCGACCAATCCTTGATGGCCAAATTGCTCTGTGTGAGCACGTAAAATAGATTGCCCTAAACCACGTGAACCACTATGCACCAATAGCAATAATTGTTTTTTATTAATACCACTGTTTGTAAACAATGCTTGATTAATAACTTGGTCAATTTGTTGGAATTCAGCAAAATGATTTCCACCACCAATAGAGCCTAATGAGTGAGCAAATGGATGATTTTGCATATCTGCAGGTAAATTATCTATCAACCATTCGATGGGCGCGATATCACTCATTTCGCTCAATTTTTTTTCTATTTTATCTAAATTGAGTTTGCTATGGTTAAATTCTGTTTGAAACAGTGTCATACCACAGCCAATGTCATTACCTACTAAAGCAGGGTAAAAACGGTTAACAGAAAAAAAAGCCGCTCCAATGGGATAACCACGACCGGGATGTAAGTCTGGCATGCCAGTGACATAAGCCATTTCAGGAAGTTGAGCGGTTGTTACTAGTTGTTGGATTGCTTTACTTTCAATCCAAGTCTTATCTGAGGCGATATAACAAACGCGATCAGATAAATGATGAACACACTTGTCCATATTCCAATCCATATATTGTAAAGGATAAAAAATAATGTGATTGGCGGACAGTAAAAAGAAAGGATTACTTTTGAGATTGTCCGCAAAGAGTATTCATATTTGTTGTTGTCATGGGATACCTCCTTGCAGTTCTGTGAAATGGAAAATAATAAATCAGGCGAATAGTAATCACTTTTTTTTACTTTAGCAATTAAAAAAGTAGCGTGATTTTTCTTTCTGTTTACCAAAAAAAGTAAATTAGGGAACAGTGAGATTTTTCTTTTGGGTTAATAAATAATTTTAACTGAGCTTTTTCGGCAATAGGCTTCGTAATCATCTGTTAATTTTCTATCGGTGATCACGACATCAAATTGCGCTAAATCGCCCATATTGCCTGTGGCGGTTTCATCGAAGGCATGGTATTTGGTGAGTAAGATCTTGCGAATCGATTTATCCATCGCTTTTCTTTTCATATGAAGATCATCGATGTTGTAGCAAGAGACACCAAAATCGAGGTGGACACCCTCTGCGGAAATAAAGGCTTTTTTCGGATTTATGTTATCAAGGTAACAAGGCTGGAGGGGATTATAAAATGAGTCGCTTTTAGGGCGATATTCGCCACCACAAAGTAGTACGGTCGCATTTTTCTTTCGGCTTAATGCCAGGAAAACGCGGTGCGAATAACAAATACCAGTAAAGTGTAAACTCTCAGGAATAAGCTCAATTAATGTCGGAATAAGTTGGCCATTATCAAAAAATAGTACATCACCTTCAGACACCATGCCCGCAGCAAGATTAGGAATATGTAATTCTTGGGTTTGATCCGGAGTGATAATATCACTAGTCGATGTGATTAGGTTACTATGAGGTTGTGCCAACGCGACAATATAGCCACCAAGCAGTGACATCGGATAGGGGTTTTCAACATCTGAACTGAGATCACGACGAATGGTCATTTCAGATACTTCAAGGATCCTCGCGGCATCTTTGAGATGGATGCGGCCTGAGCGTTTTATGCATTCGCTAAGGCGACGCAAACGTTCATGCTGTTTGGTCTCTATCACCTAAGGATCCTTCTATTATCGAATAGCGTATCCCATATAACGATACGCTAGGCTATTAGTAATTTGATTCTGGTGCATCTGAATCTGTTACAATCGCAACACTGGCACTTGCACCAATACGTGTTGCCCCCGCTTTGATCATCTTTAAGGCTGTTTGGCGATCACGTACACCACCAGACGCTTTTACGCCCATTTTGTCACCGACAGTTTGACGCATTAAAGCGACATGGTGTTCTGTGGCACCCATTGTACTGTATCCAGTTGATGTTTTAACAAAATCAACACCGACTTCGCAACACATTTCACAAACTAAACGTACTTCGTCGTCAGTTAATAGGCATGTTTCTAGAATAACTTTTAGTGTTGTATTTCCGCAAGCGGCTTTTACCGCGGCAATATCTTGTTTTACAAAATCAAAACGACCACTTTTTAACATGCCAATGTTGATAACCATATCGACTTCTTGAGCACCTTGGCGAATAGCTTCTGCCGCTTCAAATGCTTTGGTTGCTGTTAGGCCTGCACCAAATGGGAAGTCGATGACACAGCATACTTTAACATCACTTCCGGTTAGGCAAGTTCTTGCTAAAGGGATATAAGAAGTGTTAATACACACAGAGAAGAAACCGTGCTCAACAGCTTCAGCACATAATTGTTTGATTTGTGCTTCAGTTGTATCTGCAGCAAGTAGAGTATGATCGATATAATTAGCTAATGGACGCATAATCGTTTCCTTAAGAGAAGATTGTTATTTATCACTCATGTTAGTTTGGCAACATAATAGTGAGCTTTTAACGGGATAACAATCACAAATGATATTTAAATAACATGATATTGTTATATATCTATCTAAATGTAACTATTCTAACATTTTAACTTTTTCATTAGGGTGAGAGGGGCACTATGGATATCGCAGTGATTGGTTCAAATATGGTGGATTTGATCACCTATATAGATAGGATGCCAAAAGAGGGAGAAACCCTTGAGGCGCCAGCATTTAAGATTGGGTGCGGCGGGAAAGGGGCAAATCAAGCGGTTGCCGCTGCAAAATTAAATTCTAAGGTGATGATGTTAACCAAAGTGGGGGATGATATTTTCGCAGATAACACCATCATGAATTTAGAGTCTTATGGTATTAATACTCGTTATGTTGAAAAAGTGCCCGGAACCACCAGCGGTGTTGCACCTATTTTTGTTACCTCTCAATCATCCAATAGTATTTTGATCGTAAAAGGCGCGAATCAGCATCTATCTGCTGAAGATATCGATAGAGCCGCGGTGAGTTTAAAAAAATGTCGTATGATTGTGCTGCAATTAGAAATCCCGCTTGAAACGGTCTATCACGCGATTGAGTTCGGTAATAAACATCATATTCCAGTATTGTTTAACCCTGCACCAGCATCGAAAGCTTTAGATCTCACTATCGCCGCACAATGTGATTTTTTTGTCCCTAATGAGACAGAGCTGGAAATTTTAACGGGTATGCCAATTAATACGTTGGATGAAATTCGAGAAGCAGCCTACTTTTTACTCGAAAAAGGGTTTAAAAATATCATTGTTACATTAGGTGAAAAAGGGGCGTTATGGGTGAATGGGGAAATTGAGAAATATATCCCCGCCATTGAAGTTAATGCCGTTGATACCAGCGGTGCTGGAGATGCTTTTATTGGCTGTTTTTCTCATTACTATGTGCATACCGGCAATATTGAAGAAGCGTTAAATAAAGCGGTTATGTTTTCGGGTTTAAGTGTCACAGGAAAAGGCACTCAATCTTCTTATCCTAGTATTGAAGAATTTAGCGAATTTTTAAGCTCAGCAAAATAGCCATCAATGAGCCATACCTCTCACAGCTCTCCTGTTTAAAATCAGGAGAGCTTTATTATCAATAAGTTATATTTTTTACATCGCGTTAAGTTTGTTTTTAGTTGAATGTTTTTACGGTATTGTGATTTTGTTCACAAAATAGTCATCAATAACATTGAATTAAAATTTCATTAGATGTAATTTTAATTGAAATACTATTTCATTAAGGTTATTACAATGAAAGATGATGCATTGAGTTTATGTCTTCAAAATGAAAGTAACCAAGAGACCACACAATTTTCTGAGCTAAGTACCTTAGCGTTAGTTTCGTTAATTAATAGCGCCGATATCACCGTGGCCTATGCCGTAAAGAAAGAATTACCCGCAATCGCGAAAGCCGTAGACAAAATTTGTGAACGTCTACGTCAAGGGGGACGCATTTTTTATGTCGGCGCAGGAACTAGTGGCCGATTAGCGGTATTAGATAGCGCGGAATGCCCGCCTACTTTTGGCGTTTCTCCCTCACTGGTACAAGCCATTATTGCTGGTGGGCATGATGCTATGCTCCAAGCCGTTGAGAATATTGAAGATAATCAACAAGCTGCTATCGAAGAGTTGCAACGCCGTGAGGTAAATTCTAACGATGTCGTTATTGGTATCGCTGCCAGTGGTCGCACACCATTTACAGTGGCTGCATTACAGTATGCAAAGCAGATCAATGCATTAACGCTCTCAATTACTACCCGCGGTAAAGGTATGATGAGTGAAATAGCCGATTTATCCATCGCGCCAGATGTCGGCGCCGAAGTGTTAACAGGCTCGACAAGAATGAAAAGTGGCACGGCTCAAAAAATGATCTTAGGTATGCTAAGTACCAGTGTGATGACACGTTTAGGTAAGGTGCATAAAAACCTGATGGTCGATGTCGTGGCCAGTAATGAAAAATTACAGCGACGTGCTGAAGGTATTGTGAGTGAAGTGTGTGGGATCACAACACAAAAAGCGGCGGAGTTATTAAAAATGGTCAATTATCATCCGCGAAAAGCCATTTTAATGTATGAGCTTCATCTGAGTGTAGAGAAGGTTGAGCAAATGACACAACGCTATCCTTACCACTCTTTACAACAACAGTTAGCCCTATTTAATGAATAACAATATCAGTCAATCCTCTGAACTCTAGCAGGCACAATTATGGCTAATAAAATAGAACATCTCGACACCTTAGCATCAGAAATAGAAAAACAGGCTGGTGGGTTTAGCAATATCGCAACCTTAACACATTGCATGACCCGTATTCGTTTGATCTTAAAAGATAGTTCGCTATTTAATACCGAAGCATTAAAACAAGTCGACGGTGTCAAAGGCGTGGTATTTAATGGCGAGCAACATCAAGTCATAGTAGGAATGGGAACAGCCGCCAAAGTTTATTCAATCATGAATAAACGTATGCAAAAAAACACAGATAATAGCGAAGAAACCCCTGCGTCAACACCAGTGAAAAAAGGGTTTTCCATACGCCGTATGCTAAATACGTTGGCGGCTATTTTTGTTCCTACTATCCCAGCATTAATTGGCTGTGGTTTAATTATGGGGCTAATTAATATTATTCGTTTAGTGGCACCCGGCTTAGTTGATCAGTTTCCTGAACTCTTTAAGCTATTTAAACTGATCGGAAGCACCGTATTTGCTTATCTCTCTATTATGATAGGTATAAATACGGCTAAAGAGTTAGGGGCTTCAACCTCCATAGGTGCTGTTATGGCGGGATTATTAGCCATGCCGGGACTGGCTGATATCACATTATTTGGTGAGAAATTACAGCCTAATAGTGGTGGGATCTTCGCGGTCTTAATGGTGGTGGTATTCTCTTCAAAATTAGAGCTATGGTTTCGCAGCATTGTAAAAGAGAGTCTTGATCTTATTTTAACCCCCTTTGTTACTATTTTAGTTTCTGCGTTAGTGGCGATTATGGTATTCCAACCTATTGGTCATTATCTGAATCAACTATTAGCGCAAGGCGTCTCCTTATCACTATTAAATCATGGTGGCGGTGCGGTTGTGACAGGCGCAGCGTTAGGGGGCAGTTTCTTATTCTTATTACTAACCGGTCTACACCAAGGTTTAATACCGATCCACACTGAAATTTTAAATACCTTTGGGTTAAATTACCTATTCCCTATTTTAGCAATGGGCGGAATGGGGCAAGTAGGCTCTTGTTTCTGGGTTTATTTACGTACTAAAAACCAACGCTTAAAGAAAACGTTAATGGGTGCGTTGCCTGTCGGAATTTTCGGCGTGGGTGAGCCTTTATTATTTGGTGTCTCTTTACCTTTAGGTAAGCCCTTTATTGCAGGTTGTATTGGCGGGGCTGCGGGTGGTGCATTAATGGCTTATTTTCAGGTTGGGATCATTATTCCATTTGGTACTGCTGGGTTATCATTAATTCCACTGGTGGGGGATGGGCAGATCATCAAATTCCTTATCGCAGTATTGGGGGCTTGGGTTGTCGGTTTTATTGCCAGTATATTAATCGGATTTACCGATCCAGAAAAATAAGTCAGAAGAAGAAAAGAAAAAGGATAATAGAATGTCAACACTGACTAAGAAACTTGAAAATTTGCGCTTACAAGGCAAAGGGACAGAGCAACGTCTCGCCCACTATTTATTAGAAAATAGCGATAATATTGCCAGTATGAATGCCGCAGAATTGGCACAAAAAGCCGGTGTCAGTAGTGCTTCTGTTATCCGTTTTTCCCGCCAAATGGGGTATGGCGGTTATCCTGAATTTAAAATTGATTATCTCTCAGAGGAAAAACAACAAAAAAGCAGTAGTGATATTCTTTATGCCAATTTAGCCAAAACAGACTCGACAGAGCAGATTATTGCTAAAACAGGACATCTATTTACTACCGCCATTCAGGATTCGATAGCGTTACTGGATGCAGCGACGATAGATCTACTCGCTGAGAAAATGATCAGCGCTAAACGGATCGTTTTATTTGGTGTCGGTGCATCTGCGATCGTTGCGAGCGATATCTTTCATAAACTGATCCGAGTGAATAAAAACACCTTATTTAGTGCAGATCTCCATGCGCAACTTGCTTATTCAGCGAATTTATCCGCGGATGATTTGGCGATTGCTGTTACTGCAAGAGGCAATACTGCGGATATTAATCGAATGCTGAAAGCGGCAAAACAAGAAGGCTGTATCACAGTGGCTTTAACACGTTTTGGACAAGATGAAGCTACGCGCTTAGCGAATTACACATTACCTTATTTTTATGATGAGCAACATTCACAATTGGGGGTGATCACACCGCAAGTATTGCAAATGGTCGCTTTTGATGTGCTGTTTTTTAAATATATGACACTGGCAAAAGGCTCAGCGGAAAAAGCGCTATTAAAAGGGCGACAAGCTGTAATGCAAGGAAATCAATAATGTTATTTATCACCATATTAGCTGTTGGTGCGGCGATTGGCTTAATTATTAGCACAACGGGGGTAGGTGGTGGTGTTATTGTTTTACCTATATTAACGTATTTCTTTGGTATGAATGCATTAATGGCGGTGGCAACCGCAAATTTACTTTCAATGTTGATGAAAGTGACATCCTCATATATGCATTTCCGTTTGGGGAATATTCCCTTTAAACGAGCCATGATAGTCCTTGCTATTATGTTGCCAAGTACTTTTTTAGCGAGTTTACTCGTCAATTATTTAGGTTCATTAGCGCAATATCAGCAGCAAGTTGAGTGGGGGATTAATGCGCTGGTGGTGGCTGCCATTATTTTTTCTCTCTTTTTGTTTATTCAAAGAATGTTTTTCTCTTCACCTGTGATAGCTAAACAGATAACCCCATTAGCGCCTCTTAATATTAAGGCACTGTTATTGCCGGCGATTGCAGCAGGTGTTGTTTTAGGTGCCACAGGGGTCGGTGGTGGTGTGGTGGTGTTACCTTTATTATTGCGTTACGCCAATCTATCGATAAAACAAGCGATAGGTACTTCGATTTTTACGACTACCCTATTATCAGGCTCTTCTGCATTGGCTTATATGCAAGATGGTCATACCGATATCCATTTAGCATTGTTGCTGTTTCTTGGCTCTTTGATCTCTATTCCTCTATCAAAATGGCTATTAATTAAAATGCCGGATAGGGTATTTCAGTATGCAACGTTGTTTTTAATTTTATGCAGCGCTTTTATGATGTTGGCGAGATTGTTTTAACTGATAGCCATACTATGGCATTGTGTCGATTCTTTATTCTTGGTTGGTGTTTTTTTCTGGTTTTTTATGCTGTTACAACACGGAGTTACTACTTGGATTAACAAGTGATCTAGCTCTCGTTTTGAGCGGTGATAAAAAATAAACTGAAAAAAAAGGTTGTTAATTTATAGAAGTTATGTTTTTTTAGATACAGATAACAGACAAACACATCATTACATTAATTGATAGGTAACCCATGATCATCACTACTCTACTACAAACTCTACGACTAACAGCGCATATCGCGGCTGTGGTTGTTGTGCGTGTGGTGGTGGTCGTCGGCAAAGCGCCGTAACGGGTCCGAATCAACACAGTTTCGCAACCCCGCCGGCGTATTAACCGGGCGGGGTTTTTCATATCTACCGCCCATAAAGTCCGGCTTAGTAAAAAGGACACAGAACAATGGGTGCTCAACAAGATAATGCCACAGGAAAAACCTTCACTGGTGCGCAATTAATTGTTTATTTACTGGAACGGCAAGGTATCACTACGGTTGCGGGGATCCCCGGCGGAGCCGCTCTTCCTTTGTATGATGCATTAAGCCAAAGTCAGTCTATTCGCCATATTTTGACACGTCATGAACAAGGGGCGGGTTTTATTGCCCAAGGTATGGCTAGAGCAAATGGTCAGCCTGCGGTGTGTATTGCCTCAAGTGGACCGGGGGCGACAAACTTAGTTACAGCCATTGCTGATGCAAAATTAGACTCAATTCCTTTGGTTTGCATTACGGGGCAAGTCTCTTCTGCCATGATTGGGACTGATGCGTTTCAAGAAGTTGATACCTATGGGATGTCTATTCCTATTACCAAACACAACTATTTAGTACGCGATATCGCACAGTTGCCGGAAATTATCTGTGATGCGTTTCGTTTGGCAATGTCAGGTCGCCCTGGACCTGTATGGGTTGATGTACCTAAAGATATTCAACAAGCGACTATCACCTTAGATCAATTGCCACCGATACCACAAAAAGATGCAGCTCCAGCCTTTAATACCGATTTGGTGATCCAAGCCGCGCAAATGATTAACCAAGCGAAAAATCCTGTGCTTTATTTAGGGGGCGGTATTATTAGCTCTGAAGCGTGTAAAGAAGCGATTGAGTTGGCGGAGAAAAATAGCCTACCCACCACGATGACGTTAATGGGATTAGGTTTAATGCCACCAACACACCCGCTATATTTAGGGATGTTAGGTATGCATGCGGCACGGAGTACTAACTTTATTTTAGAAGAAGCCGATCTGCTGATCGTATTGGGGGCGCGATTTGATGATAGGGCAATTGGTAAAGCAGAAAAATTTTGCCCCAATGCGAAGATCATTCATGTTGATATTGATAGGGCAGAGATAAGTAAGATCAAACGTCCTGATATTGCCATTCATGCAGATGCTAAAGCGGTGCTGTCGCTGTTATTACCTTTAATTAATATCAATCAGCGCAACGAATGGATAGATAGAGTTAATACCTTAAAACAAGAATATCCCTTAGAAATGAAAAACTCACACAATATTCTTAGTGGTTACGGCATCGTACTTGCTGCGGCAAATTGTGTTGATGATGAAGCGATTATTACCACCGATGTAGGGCAGCACCAAATGTGGGTTGCTCAAGCTTATCCACTGAATCGACCGCGCCAATGGTTAACATCAGGAGGCTTGGGGACGATGGGATTTGGGTTGCCGGCAGCGATAGGGGCCGCATTGGCAGAGCCAAATAAAAAGATCCTCTGTTTTTCAGGGGATGGTAGCATCATGATGAATATTCAGGAGCTAGCAACAGCCGCTGAGCATCAGTTAGATGTAAAGATTATTTTGATAAATAATCAAGCATTAGGGTTAGTACACCAACAACAAACACTCTTTTTTGATGAGCGTATTTATGCCGCAGCCTACCCTTATCAAACGGATTTTATTCGTATTGCTCAAGGATTTGGGTTGGATACTTGTGATTTAAATCAAGAAGCAGATCCTCATGCAGCGTTACAAGCGGCAATTGCTAAACCTGGGCCTTGTTTAATTCATGCCATGATTGATATTAACGAAAAAGTATTTCCAATGGTTCCGCCGGGGGCGGCAAATATCGAGATGATAGGAGCTTAATTTATGTCACTACAATCACAACCTATCGCACTAGAACTTATTGTTCGTAACCATCCCGGTGTGATGACCCATATTTGTGGGCTATTTGCGCGTCGTGCATTTAACGTCGATGGTATTTTATGTTTACCAATGAAAAACAGCGATAAAAGTCGTATTTGGTTATTAGTACAAAAAGATGAGCGTTTAATGCAGATGGTGAGTCAAGTGGAAAAACTTGAGGACGTAAAAGAAGTGCGTTTTAGTGATGATCTGCGCGTTTTTGAACAGATGGAAAGTTATTTAAATTAATTGCACTGTTTGTTCTGGCTCTTTTTAGGTACGAGAGAGCCAGAACCTAAATATCTAATGATGATTATCTTCCAGATGTTGTTTATCCTCACTTTCCATCTGTAAGGTAATATGATTGATATGAAATTGTTCACGTAGTTGCTTATCAATAGTAAGGCGTAATGCTTCACTATCTACATTGGGTTGATAGACAATATGACCACTGAGGATCAACTTGCTTTGCGTCAGTGCCCATAAATGTAAATCATGGGAGCTAGCCACCCCTGCGGTATTATTAATGGTGTCTATTACCTCAGTTAAATTAATGCCTTTAGGCACGCCTTCTAATAAAATATTCAGGCACTCTTTTAATAAGATCCACGTGCGCGGAAAGACCATAAAGCCGATTAATACCGCAATAATAGAATCAACTAATTGCCAACCGGTTAGCCAAATAATTACCGCCCCAATAATGACGCCCACTGAGCCTAACATATCCGCCCACACTTCAAGATAAGCCCCTTTAACGTTTAAGCTTTCATCTTTTGCACTGGTGAGCATTTTCATTGAGATAAAATTAATGATAAGCCCTGCTATTGCCACAACAAGCATACCTATAGACTGAATGTCAGGAGGGGAAGAGAGTCGTTGATAAGCCTCATAAAGAATATAAAAAGCCACCGCCATTAAGATCAGTGCATTCATCGCAGCAGCCAATATTTCAAAACGAGCATAGCCATAAGTTCTGAATAGATCTGCTGCTTTTCTACCTGCGTGGATCGCGATAAGAGCAAGTAAGAGTGCAAATGCATCTGTCATCATATGCATTGCATCAGAAATCAAGGCTAAACTTTCTGTTAAGTAGCCACCAATAAACTCAATCACCATAAAAGAGCCTGTTAATGCAAAAGCAATTAACAGACGTGATTCAGGTAGCGCTTTGACATCCCCGTGCTCGTGGCCTGCACCCATGCTATTTATCCCCGCCATTATTAATAATACTTAGAATAATAGTTTAAATGGCGGTGAAATATAATGGGTATTTGTCTTAAGGACGATGATGATAGTGTTGTTGATTGGGGCTAGACATGATAACTGATGCGCGCATATGGCCTTCCACACAAATATAAGAGTGTGGCGCATTACCATGAAAGGCGTAAAAATCGCCGGTTTCTAATAATACGGTTTCATCGTTAGCAAAACGCATCATCAGTTTGCCAGAATAGACCATAATATGCTCTTGGGTGCCGTCGGCATGGGCTGGGCTATTAATAATTGCCCCATGCTTCATCTCAATATGCCAAATTTCAGTAATATTGCCGATGCCAATACGGAATTTAAATTCTTGTGCATAGTCGCCAACGATAGGCTTATGTCGCTCTAAGCGAGGATATTCTTCGCGGGTAAAACTAAATAAATCACCTAATGGAAATCCAAGGGCTATCGCGATAGCTTCTAAGGTATCGATGCGAGGATTAGAATCGCCAGACTCTAATTTGGACAATGCCGCTTTAGATATGCCTGATTTTCTTGATAACTCATTAAGTGACAAGTTTCGAGATTGTCTTAACTGCTTAACCTTATTACCAAGGTATTCGTTTGTCTTTTTCGGTGATTGTGGGTTCATTGCCAATTCAAAATATTGTCAGTTTAAAAGTATAATTTCCTGTAGATGATAACATCAATTCTTCACAGACGGGAAAAGCACAGACTATTTAGACAATATTTTGTGAACAGGGTGCGCGTATCAGGCGATATTTTAAAGCATGTTTATCTATTTCTTATCCCCTATAATAAGGCAATATTTTCCATTCATTCAATATTCACTATGATGAGGTTTCTACAGCGTGTAGAAACAAAATAATATGTTGCAACAAAATTATCGTCAGTCCGAGCTTTTTGCTATTACTACTATTACAGTCAGTATTGCGGTGATAGGGATTGTTATTGGATTAACTATTCCGATGGTGGCTTTACGGCTAAACTTGGCGGGGATCAGTGAATCTATTATTGGTCTGATTTCAGCCGCACCTGCGATGGGAATGTTAATCATCTCACCCTTTGCACGCTATATTGTGCAATGGCTTGGTAAACGTTTAGCGATGTTATTAGCAACGATTATATCAGCCATTAGTCTATTGCCTTTAATGGGGAGTTTGCCATTAGAATTCCTGTTCCCATTACGACTAATCACCGGGATTGCCAGTGGTGTGATGATCTGTTTGGGGGAGACATGGATCAATGAACTTGTACCGGATAATAAGCGAGGTCGTATTTTAGCGATTTATACGACCGTGTTTACTATCAGCCAGTTGTTAGGCCCTTCAATTATTGCGTTATATGGCGTTGCTGATAAAACACCGATCTTAATTAGCGTACTGCTTCATATTATCTCTATCGTGCTATTTTTAATGATGGATCAGAAAGTGGGCGATAAATTAGCTAAAGACTCAGAAGAGTCGCACTTTTCTATTCTTCGTTTTATTAAAGTGGCGCCTGCGATATGTGGTGGCATTATCTTTTTTGCATTTTTTGATGGCACAGTGTTGTCTATGTTCCCTATTTATGGGCTAAGTGTTGGTCATAGTGAAGCGATTGCCGCCATGATGATTAGTGCTATTTTGGCGGGAGATGCAATAATGCAAATGCCATTTGGTTGGCTTGCTGATCATATGAATAGAACACGGCTATACCGAATTTGTGGAGTCATTACATTATTAGCAAGCTTATTATTACCCATTGCTATGCCACATACTTTAGTTATTTGGCCACTATTATTAGTGCTTGGTGCAACGGCGGGAGCCATTTATACCATTGCATTGGTACAAATTGGGCAATACTTTTCAGGAAATGATCTGATGATAGCAAATGCTTCAGCGGCGATGTTATGGGGCATTGGTAATCTTTCCGGTCCCATTTTAGCCGGTGCTATGTCTGAAATCTCTCCATCTGCGTTACCTTTTTTATTGGTGGTTATGACGGGATTATTTTTAGTTTCGACGATGGATCGCTTTAACTTGCATGTCGACACCCTAAATCGTCATACATCATAATTGCATGCTCTTTTTTACCTTATTGTAGGTAAAAGAGGGCGCTATTTTCATTAAATTAGACAATAATTTCCTGCTGTTTTATCATCCGTTCAATTATTTTTTCTTTTATTATCTTTATTTTAATAATCAATGCGATACATACTATTCAAAGGTTTTTATTGGTGATTTATTAAGAATAATCCAGAAATAATAAAATGAAATAAGAAAGATTTGCCAAATGGCACTATTTTCATCTAGTTTTATCACAAGGAGGTGTATGTTTTTCAAGCAGAGTGTGATGAATACTGAGTCAATATTATCGCCAAACAAGGGAAGATGCTGTTAAAACAGTAAGTTCAAAAATGATAAAAACATAAGAAATATTTAATTAATATTTATAGTATCAAACCAAGCATTATTAATATAAACATCAATGATATTAATAAAAACAGTTGATTATAAGTACGCTTCACCTTTTAGGGTGATAGCGTTGCTAAAACAGTTTAACCAGAGGAGAAATATATCACTATTCTCCTCTTTTCTTTTTTCTGCGAACACTAGAATGTCTTTTTATGACATTTTTGCTAAAAAAGTATTTTTTTTCTTGATTCTTACCCTAAAAGCACCAGATAATCGTTTGCGTCAAATTCTCTCACTCTATCCACATTAATAAACAAACGTTTGCTTTTTCACTCCTCTGATGATTTTTTTACCATTGGAGGTGATAATAATTTTAGACGTAATCGTTTTCGTTGGGGAGGGTGAACTGTTTTTTATGTCAGAGGAATGTAATGTCTGCTAATCAATCAGCAACCACAGGTAAACTGGATAATTATTTTAAGCTTACCGCCCGAGGCACTACGGTTCGTAAAGAGATGATCGCCGGTTTAACAACCTTTTTGGCGATGGTCTATTCCGTTATTGTCGTACCCAGTATGCTAGGGCAAGCGGGGTTCCCCCACACGGCGGTATTTATCGCAACCTGTTTAGTGGCAGGATTTGGTTCTCTGTTAATGGGATTGTGGGCAAATCTACCTATGGCGATTGGTTGTGCCATTTCATTAACGGCATTTACCGCCTTTAGTTTGGTACTTGGTCAACATATCTCTGTACCTGTTGCTTTGGGGGCGGTGTTTTTGATGGGGTGCCTATTTACCCTATTTTCTTTAACAGGGATCAGAACGTGGATCTTAAAAAATATTCCGATTGGTATCGCTCATGGCGCCGGTATTGGTATCGGGCTATTTTTACTTTTGATCGCAGCCAATAGTGTTGGGTTAGTGGTGAAAAATCCATTAGCCGGATTACCTGTTGCGATGGGAGAATTTACTTCTTTTTCAGTATTAATGTCATTGGCCGGTCTTGCTGCTATTTTTGGTCTAGAAAAACGTAAAGTCCCCGGTGGTGTGTTATTAGTCATTATTGCGATTTCGATTATTGGATTGATTTTTGATCCTAACGTGAAATACCAAGGGTTCTTTAAAATGCCACAATTAGGCGAAGAGGGCCTTGCACTATTATTTGCCATGGATATTAAAGGCGCATTACAACCACTTGTTTTACCTAGTGTATTAGCTTTAGTGATGACGGCTATTTTTGATGCGACAGGAACCATTCGCGCAGTGGCGGGACAAGCTAATTTACTTGATAAACGAGGACAAATTATCAATGGTGGTAAAGCGTTAACTTCTGATTCCGTGAGCAGTATATTTGCTGGGGCAATTGGTGCAGCACCTGCAGCAGTATATGTTGAGTCCGCAGCGGGCACTGCAGCTGGTGGTAAAACAGGGCTCACTGCAACCGTGGTCGGTATTCTCTTTTTATTAATCCTCTTTTTATCACCGCTATCTTATTTAGTTCCCCCCTATGCGACAGCCCCTGCATTAATGTATGTGGGTTTATTGATGTTAGGTAATGTCACTAAGTTAGATTTTAGTGATTTTGTCGATGCGATGTCAGGTATGGTGTGCGCGGTATTTATCGTATTAACGTGTAATATTGTTACAGGCATTATGTTGGGTTTTGGCTGTTTAGTGATTGGACGTATTTTTGCCGGTGAGTGGCGTAAACTTAATATTGGTACAGTTCTAATTGCTATTGCTTTAGTGGCATTTTATGCCGGACACTGGGCAATTTAATTAAAATCATCAGGTTTAAACATAAAAAGCGGAATATATTTTTATTCCGCTTTTTTGCTATTTATTTATCTAGTTTTATTCGCTATTGTCGAGGTTAAGACTCATTGTTAATTTTTTGGTAAAATAAATGCATCAGATAGAAATACGACATGGTGAGCCTGAAGATGCTATAGCAATACAGCAATTGTATACACATCCAGACTTATATATTTGTACTTGTCAGTTCCCTTATCCATCAGTCACTATGTGGAAAAAAAGGCTAATTGAATTTTCTGAACAAAATATTCCACACTTTGTTGCTTCTTTTGACGGTCAAATCGCAGGTCATTTAGCGTTGATCATCGACAATCATCCTCGTCGTCGGCATATCGTCAGCTTTGGTATTGGTGTTGGTGCTGAGTTTTCAGGAAAAGGTATAGGTAAAGCACTCATTAATACGGCAATTGATTATGCTTTTAATTGGTTGGCTGCAACACGTATCGAGCTAGAAGTTTATGCTGATAATGAAAGAGGCCTTCATTTGTATAAAAAATTAGGTTTTGAAGTGGAAGGCATTCGTCGTAATGCAGCCTTTAGAGAAGGTAAATATTGTGATGTTGTGATGATGGCTCAGCTAAAAAATATCGAATAACTCTGTGGGGGCTTGACGCTGTTTTCATTTTTCAATGATAGAGCCTATTTTACTTTTTGATCCTCTTAATAGTATGACTAGAACAGAAAACAGCAATAACAGCATACTTTTTCTCTTTCTGATGCCGTTAATAGATAACACTATGCATTAATATGTTAGCTTTTTTGTAAGATACGATTAATCTTAATTTTATATCATTCTTCATTAGTCGATGTGGGTTCAGTTTAAAATAGGAAAGGTAAAGATAGGCATGGTAGATAAACTTTTATGATGCGTTTCTTTATCATTCAGCAAGGGTTCTTTTCATATCAGGAAAGATGGCAGATTCTTAGATAAAAATAAGCATGTAAGGGTAGCATGGAAATTTTCTTTACTATTTTAATTTTAATATTGGTAGTTTCTGTTTCAGGCGTCATTACCAAAGTTATTCCTTTTCGCATTCCATTACCATTAATCCAGATTGTGATCGGGGCACTTTTGGCTTGGCCTCAGTTTGGTTTACATGTCACCTTTGATCCTGAACTCTTCTTAGTTTTACTGATCCCTCCTTTACTTTTTGTTGATGGATGGAAAACCCCCACACGTGAATTTATCCAAAATGGTCGAGAGATCTTTATCCTTGTGCTGGTTTTGGTGATGGTGACAGTAGTAGGTATTGGTTACCTTATTTACTGGATGATGCCTAGTATTCCACTTATTTCTGCTTTCGCGCTCGCCGCGGTTCTCTCGCCAACTGATGCGGTGGCATTATCCTCGATTGTCGGTAAGGGGCGAATACCGAAGCGGATCATGGGGGTTTTAGAAGGCGAAGCCTTAATGAATGATGCTTCGGGTCTGGTGGCGCTGAAATTTGCCGTTGCTGTGGCTATGGGCACGATGATATTTACCGTGGGTGGCGCAACCTTTGAGTTTTTTAAAGTGGCAATAGGCGGTTTATTAGCGGGTATTGCGGTAACGTTAGTCTATAGTAAATCTCTGCGATTGATGAGCCGTTGGAGTGGTGATGATCCTGCCACTCAAATTGTCTTTATGTTGCTGTTGCCTTTTGCTTCTTATTTGATTGCTGAACATATTGGCTTTTCCGGGATCCTTGCTGCCGTGGCCGCAGGTATGACTATCAGTAAATCAGGTGTGATCCGCAATGCACCATTGGCGATGCGCTTGCGTGCAGATAGTGTCTGGTCAATGTTAGAGTTTGTCTTTAACGGACTGGTCTTTATTATGCTGGGTTTACAGCTTCCTGTTATTTGGACAAGCTCGGTTATTCAAGCTGATCTTGATCCTGAAGTTGAAGTATGGATGCTGTTTGCCGCCGTCTTTGTTATCTATTTTGCGTTACTGATTTTACGTTTTACATGGTTATGGCTAATGAAGAAAATCAGCCATCTCTTTATGAAAAAACATCCCCTTGATTTCGCCACTTATACGACGAGAGAATTATGGCTGTCTTCTTTTGCCGGGGTACGTGGTGCTATCACCTTAGCCGGTGCGCTCTCTATACCGCTATTTTTAACTGATGGCAGTACTTTCCCTGGGCGCTACCAGATAATCTTTATCGCGGCAGGGGTGATCCTGTTATCCATTTTGGTCGGTATTATTTCATTACCTTTCTTACTAAAAGGGATTAAAGCTACCGATAAAGAAGCGGATAAAAATGAAGTACGTTATGCCAAGAAAGTCATGGCAGAAGTCGCTATTGTTAGCCTCAATAAGATGGAAGAGCGTTTAGCTGCAAGTACAGAAGAGCAACTTGATGCGGAAGAAATTAATGAAGTAGCTTCTCGAGTTGCCGGTTATTTAAGACGACGTACCGCGGATCAGGACGAGATGATGCACAATATGTTGGTGGAAGATCTGGAAAGACGTTTTCGCCTAACGGCATTGCGTGCAGAGCGTGGTGAGCTTTATCACTTACGTGCAACGCGTAAAATTAGTAACGAAACACTACAACTTTTGCTTCATGAATTAGATTTAATGGAAGCGCTGTTAGTTGAGAAAGACAGTTAATTATGTGGCTACTGGTTATTACAACGTTGTTATGGGCGGCTTCTTTTAGTCTGATTGGTGAATATCTCGCAGGTCAGGTTGATAGTTGGATCTCAGTATTGATTAGAGTGGTGTTAGCTGCCATTGTCTTTTTGCCTTTCCTACGTTGGAAAGGCATTCGCCTTAAAGTAATTTTATTGTATATGGGAGTAGGCGCATGCCAATTGGGTATTATGTACCTGTTTGTGTTCCACGCTTATAACTATTTAACCGTAGCTGAGTTTTTACTCTTTACTGTATTAACACCACTTTATGTCACCTTAATTTATGATCTACTTGAAAGACAACGTTTACGTTGGGGCTATGTCTTTAGCGCACTACTGGCGGTATTAGGGGCGGCCATTATTCGTTATGATCATCTTAGTGATGACTTCTGGCTGGGATTATTATTGGTTCAGTTAGCCAATATTTTCTTCGCTATAGGACAGGTAGGCTATAAACGATTAATGGAAATGCATCCACTTCCTCAACATCACGCATTCTCTTGGTTTTATATCGGGGCTGTGGTGGTTGTGTTAGTCGGCTCGTTATGTTTTGCCGATTGGCAAAAAATGCCAACCACATCGTTACAGTGGGGGGTATTGCTTTGGTTAGGTATTGGCGCTTCTGGAATAGGCTATTTTATGTGGAACTATGGGGCGACACAGGTAGATGCTGGAACCCTTGCGATTATGAATAATATGATGGTTCCAGCGGGATTATTAGTGAACTTCTCTATTTGGCAACAGCATCCTAATTGGCCAAGTTTCATCATAGGCGCGAGCCTGATTGTTGCATCACTTTGGTTCCATCGGCGTTGGATACACCAACCTGTTTTACAAAAGGCAGATGATTAACGGCATGTTGGCCTGCTAAGCGTATAAACTCTCGTATTGCCGGTTGATGTTGCTCACCTGTACGGTTAGCTGCATATAACCGGCTCCATAATCCTTCTCCTAAGGTCTTTGTGACCACTAATCCTTGTTTTTCAAAATTCTCTACGGCCCAGTGCGGCAGTGCCGCTATACCCATTCCTGCTGCCACCATTTGAATAAGAAGTAAGGTGTTATCTACATGTTTAAAATGTGGTGTGATCCCTGCGGGCTGTAAAAAATGACGCCAAATATCAAAACGCTCTCTTTGGACGGGATAGATAAACAGTGTTTCTGAGATCAAATCTTGTGGTTGAATATGTAAGCGATTAGCCAGCGGGTGATCCGGAGATAACACAAGCTTAACTTCATAATCAAACAACGCGGTATAGTGCAGGCGTTGGTTATCCAAGATATCAGAAGTGAGTACGACATCTAATTCTCGTTGTAATAAAGCCGGTTGTGGATCAAAAGTGACACCTGAATGGAAGTCGACATTCACATCCGGCCATGTTTGGCGATATTGCTGTAATGCGGGTGTTAACCATTGAATACAGCTATGGCATTCAATAGCAATATTTAAATGAGCATTACCCGGCTCATTACACTCTTCTATCGCTCGGCGCACAATGGGTAGGACTTCTTGCGCTAATCTTAATAACACTTCGCCTTGTGGTGTAAATCGTAGTGGTTGGCTTTTACGGACAAAAATACGATAACCAAGACGATGCTCTAATTCACTAAACTGGTGAGAGAGCGCGGATTGTGTTTGATGTAACTGATTTGCCGCATTGGCAAGAGAGCCTGTTTGCTTAAGTGCCAATATCGTTTTTAAGTGTTTTATTTCTATCATGAGAAACCTTCAGGTTGTGAATGAAAAATTTGCGCTTGTGGTTTATACACTACCTGTAGATTATGGATGTGTAAACATCTAGACGGCTAAAAACAGGATTTTTTATTATGACAATTCGCAATCACACATTAGGTTTCCCACGTATTGGTTTAAATAGAGAGCTAAAAAAGGCACAAGAGAGCTATTGGGCTGGTGATCTTTCTCAGGCAGAACTTCTGGAAGTTGGTAAAGAATTACGCGCTCGTCATTGGCAACAGCAAGCTAATGCAGGAGTCGAATTATTACCCGTTGGCGATTTTGCTTGGTACGACCAAGTCTTGGGTACTAGTCTCCTATTAGGCAATATACCGCCACGCCATCGTAATGAAGATGGTCGCCTAGATCTTGATACTCTATTTCGAGTGGCGAGAGGTAGAGCACCAACGGGTAAACCTGCGGCCGCCTCAGAAATGACAAAATGGTTTAATACTAACTATCACTATATCGTGCCAGAATTTCAGCAAGGACAATCATTTACACTGGCGTGGCAACAGCTACTGGATGAAGTCGATGAGGCTTTAGCATTAGGCCATAATGTGAAACCGGTACTTTTGGGGCCGATCACCTACTTATGGTTAGGAAAAGTTAAAGGACCTGAGTTTGATAGATTGTCACTGTTAGACGCTATTTTACCTGTTTATCAGCAAGTGTTGAGTCAGTTACAGCAAAAAGGTATCGAATGGGTACAAATTGATGAGCCTGCACTGGTACTTGATTTACCCATTGAGTGGCAAAATGCTTATCAAGTTGCTTATCAAGCATTGACTGGACAGGTTAAACTATTATTGACTACCTATTTTGATGGTATTACTCATCATCTTGATATTATTAAAAACTTACCGGTAAATGGACTACATATTGATCTATGTGCAGGACAGGACGCATTGCAAGTTATACACCAAGCATTGCCTAAAGACTGGGTGTTATCGTTAGGGGTCATTAATGGTCGCAACGTCTGGAAAGCGGATCTAACTACCCGTTATCAACAAGTAGTTGCATTAAAAGGTAAGCGTCCATTATGGATTGGCACATCATGCTCTTTGTTGCATAGTCCAATTGATTTAAGTGCGGAGACTAAGCTTGATGATGAAGTGAAAAGCTGGTTTGCCTTTGCGGTGCAAAAATGTGCAGAAGTGGCGTTACTCGCAAAAGCATTAAATGCACCAGAAGGTGAATATGACGAACAACTTGCCCAATACAGTGCCCCCATTCGTCAACGTGAACATTCTAGTCGTGTACATAATGCAAAAGTGGCCGCACGCTTGCAGGCGATTAATGCACAAGACAGCGAAAGAACATCGCCTTATCAACAACGAGCTAAAGTGCAACGCGCTCGGTTTAATCTCCCTCTGTGGCCAACGACAACCATAGGTTCATTCCCACAAACTACCGAGATCCGCACAGTACGTTTAGACTTTAAAAAAGGGCGTATTGATACCACTGCTTATCGCACTAATATTAGCGAGCATATTAAGCAAGCCATAGATGAACAAGAGCGCTTAGGGCTTGATGTGTTGGTTCATGGTGAAGCTGAGCGTAATGACATGGTTGAATATTTTGGCGAGCATTTTGAAGGTTATGTCTTTACTCAAAATGGCTGGGTACAAAGCTACGGCTCCCGCTGCGTAAAACCGCCGGTGATCATTGGTGATATTAGCCGTCCTGCACCGATTACGGTAGATTGGGCAACTTATGCTCAATCATTAACCGATAAGCCAGTTAAGGGTATGTTAACTGGGCCGGTGACTATTTTATGTTGGTCTTTCCCGCGTGAGGATGTCAGCCGTGAAACTATCGCTAAACAAATTGCGTTAGCGTTACGTGATGAGGTGGATGATTTACAAAAAGCCGGTATCGGTATTATTCAGATAGATGAGCCTGCATTACGCGAAGGATTACCGTTACGTCGTGATGAGTGGCAAGCATACCTAGATTGGGCTGTTGATGCCTTTAAGCTCAGTGCAGCTATCGCTGATGATGAGACACAAATTCATACACATATGTGTTATTGCGAGTTTAATGACATTATGGAGGCGATTGCCGCATTGGATGCGGATGTGATCACCATTGAAACATCACGCTCAGATATGGAGTTATTAGAAGCCTTTGAACATTTTGATTATCCAAATGAAATTGGTCCTGGGGTATACGATATTCATTCGCCTAATGTACCGAATGTAGAATGGATTGTTGGATTGTTAAGAAAAGCGCAATCGCGTATCCCTGCGGAACGTTTATGGGTAAATCCAGATTGTGGTTTAAAAACGCGGGGGTGGAGTGAAACCCGTGCAGCATTGGCAAATATGGTTGAAGCGGCTAAATATTTACGCCAGAACGTATAATAATATTTAAATAATACATTTTAGTAGCCTGTTATTTTGATGTTATCAATATAATAGGCTATTTTTTTCTTATTAATCAAAAATGTTTATTAATAGGTAAATAAAAATAAGAGATAATCTTATTATTGATATTTTTTAATATTGCTATACTGCACAAAACTTAATTTTATGGATATAGATATTGTGCAAAATGGTATTCACCTGTCAGAAAAAATATTAAATGCATTTCCTACTCGAGCTTTAACATTATCTCCATTAAAAGGGGATGGCGGTTTATTCCGTACCTTATTTTTAGTGATTGCAATGTTAGGGATGACAGTATTTAGTGCTTATCAAATTCCTAATATTGTTTATGATTATCAAATTAGTAAAAACCCCGTATTTATTGATGCCGATGTTGATGGCTCTTGCCGTTCAAAACTATTTGTTTTAACCAATTGTAGTGTTGACTTACGCTATAAAGGTAACGAGGTTTCACGAAATTTTACTTTTCTTGATTTTGGCAATAAAGATATATTGGTTGAGCCAGTAGCAGATGAAAACGATCTGACTAAAATGACCGTCGATGTGGCAATTGATAATATTTGGTTACGCTTAATTAGTGCATTAGTTTTTACTGCATTATTTGCTTTTTGCGTGATCTTTTTCATTTATCGTCAAATGATCAGCAATAAAGTCAAAAAAGCATTGCTTTCAGTAGGCACCAAACCTTTAAAATTAACGGCTATCCCTGCTAAGGTCGTTGTGAGTAATAAACAATTTATTGCTACCTATAAAACCAATGTTGCCGGAAAAGAGACTTCAATTACTTATTCAGGTAATAAGAAAACGCCACCAATTACATTAGAAATGGAAGGCAAAACTTATGTTTTGGCGGTGTACGAGCCACAACAAAATATTCCTTATGTATTAGATGTTCCTTTAGCTCGAATTCAAGCAACAGAAGAAGAAAAACAACGTTTTCATGAGGCATTAATAGAGGAAGGTATTCTCTAATTACGCTTTAATGCAGTGATGAGAGCGATTGATTATAGAAAGCAAGATGGCTATTGCGCTTGATTGGTTAAGAAACGATAGCGCCATAGCCATCATTCAATTTATTAGCCACCAAAGATTTTTGCTTTAAGCATATCCATACCGGCGCTCATTAAATCTAACTCTTTGGGGATAACACCTTCTGGCGTGAGTTTATCAACCAATTTGGGCAAATATTGTGCAGCCATATCAGAGGCTTCAGCGGTATTCATATTGATCTTTGCAGCCAATTCATTAATCACTGGCGATGAAAAAACTTGTACGATTTGCTCGGCATTAATAGGTAAATTACTGCCTGTGCTAATCCAAGATTGGATCAGTTCACTTAATCCTGCGCTATTAAACTGTTTAACCAAGCCTTCAATTCCCCCTTGGGTTTCTACCCATTCGAGTACTGTTTTGAATTGATTAATTTTCTCACCGCCCAACAGGCTTGCGATTTGGTTAAATAAGCTCATGCTTGCTCCAATAACTATCAACGCATTATTACGTTATATTGAGATGTTAATTTTAAAGGCGAGTAGTGTACGTGAAGTTAGTATCTTCATCTATACTCAAGTGATATTTATCCGACTAAGCAAGAATAGAATGCAGGATTTTATTACGCCAAAGCGATATTGATAATGCCGCCATAGCGTCGCTATTCGACACTGTTATTTGTGATAACTATCACGTTTTTATGAAATTGTTACTTTTTTTATTACCTGACAGGTGATGTCAGTCACTAAAAAGGTCTAAAAAACTGATAAAGTAACACTTAATTTAATGAACATTGGTTTTGTCCCATTGAGGAGTCCGATATGTCTGATGTATTTCACTTAGGTTTAACCAAAAATGACCTACAGGGTGCCACTTTAGCAATTGTTCCAGGTGATCCTAAGCGTGTTGAAAAAATTGCCAAATTAATGGATAACCCAGTTCATCTGGCCTCTTTACGTGAGTACACCTCATGGCGTGGTGAAATTGATGGAAAAGCAGTGATCGTTTGTTCTACAGGGATCGGTGGTCCATCAACCTCAATTGCAGTGGAAGAATTAGCACAATTAGGTATTCGTACTTTCTTACGTATTGGTACAACGGGCGCTATTCAAGAGCACATCAATGTTGGTGACATCTTAGTAACCACAGCAGCGGTTCGTTTAGATGGTGCAAGTTTGCACTTTGCACCAATGGAATTCCCTGCAGTGTCTGACTTTGAATGTATGAATGCACTGTATAAAGCGGCTAAAGACAATGGTTCAACGGTTCACGTTGGTGTTACAGCCTCTTCTGATACCTTCTACCCAGGCCAAGAGCGTTACGACACCTATACTGGTCGAGTCGTTCGTCGTTTTAAAGGCTCTATGAAAGAGTGGCAAGAAATGGGTGTGATGAACTATGAAATGGAATCCGCTACATTATTAACCATGTGTGCAAGCCAAGGCTTACGTGCAGGTATGGTTGCAGGCGTTATTGTTAACCGTACTCAACAAGAGATCCCCGATGCTGAATTACTGAAGAAAACTGAAAATAATGCATTAGGTATCGTGATTGAAGCTGCTCGCACTTTAATGAAATAAGTTTTCTAAATGAAATACTAAAGCCTTTAATACATTGGTGTATTAAAGGCTTTTTTTGTGCGGTAATTCATCATGTTAATATGTCAACCATCATAGATTTCTGTTAAGGTCTTGATGGTCTTAACAATACAACAATGAGAAGAGGCATTATGACTGATATCTTACAAACACATCCTTCGGTGTTGCCTTTAACAGGTGGGATTAACTTTCGTGATCTAGGGGGAAAAAAGCTCAGTAATGGCGGTATTATCAAACCCGGCTTACTCTTTCGCTCCGGTTCACTGGATAGATTAACGGATACCGATCAAGCGCTTCTTATTGATAAAAATCTTTTTCAAATCTTAGACTATCGTGACACAGGTGAAATTGTTGATAAGCCGGATCGAGTATGGGAAGGGGCACAATATTACCATGCTCCAGCCAATCCATTATCGAAAGAAGTGTCTGCTAACCTTGAAAAACTCACCCCAGAAATACTGGAACAGTTTGATGCTAAAGCATTTATGTTTCAGCTATATAAATTACTACCTATTAATAATCCGGCTTATAAACAGTTGGCAACGTTGTTGAAGCAACCAGAAAAAGGCGGTGTCATACAACATTGTGCAGTAGGTAAAGATAGAACGGGGGTGGGCTCTGCTTTAGTTCTATTTGCCTTAGGGGCCTCATTAGATGTGGTAATGGAAGATTACTTACTCACCAATGAAACATTAGCGCCTTTCCGCGCTTATCTTTTAGAAGAGCATGCTAAAACACTGAGTGAAAATGTGGTGAATAAATTTGCGTATGTTTATTCAGTACAAGAAGAGTTCCTGCAAACAGCCCTTGCCAGTATTAATCAACACTATGGCAATATCGATACTTGGCTTGAAAAAGATATTGGCTTGGATGCGCAAAGTAGAGAAAGCTTACAAAACTATTTTCTCGAATAGTGAAGTGATTTATATTCGGTTAAAGATGTTGTGCTTTTTTACTGAAATTAACCGAATTTAAGGTCTCTATTGTGACAGTACAAGACATTATTCATACCATCACTCTGTTTGTAAAAGAGCACGAAATATGGGCTGTGCCTATCGTGTTCTTACTCGCATTTGGTGAGTCACTTGCCTTTATCTCGTTATTAATACCTGCCACTGTTATCCTATTAGGCCTAGGAGCATTAATAGGTGAAAGTGGTCTACTCTTTTGGCCAATTTGGCTTGCCGCCGCCCTAGGCGCTTTTTTTGGTGATTGGATCTCCTATTGGGTGGGTTATCACTATAAAGAAGGGGTAAGAAACTTATGGCCGATTTCTCGCTCACCGCAGACCTTGGTAAGAGGGCATCAATTTTTTAATCGCTGGGGTGTTTGGGGGGTATTTATTGGGCGATTTTTTGGGCCTTTTCGGGCAATAGTGCCTTTAGTTGCGGGTATTTGTGCTATGCCACAACGCTATTTTCAGCTGGCGAATTTGGCTTCTGCGATGATCTGGGCATTTGGTATTCTGGCTCCAGGGGCGTTTGGCCTGCAATGGCTGGCGAAATGGATAGGATAATTGCGTCCTTTATCGCAAATCAGCGTATGATGTAAATTGTTGCTAGACAATGTTACTGATGCGTTTTAACGTAGCCCGCTAGAAAATAAAAAGGTTACTTGAGTGGATATTCAGTTGTTATACGGGATCATTGGTTTATTAGGCGGTGTATTGGTGGGGGGGATCGCCGTTTGGTGGCTTATCCAACAACGCTTAGCCGAAAAAGAAAACCTATTACGTGAAAATTATACTCAGCTTGCGGTTGCACAACAAAAAGCATTGGTGATCCCTTCTTTACAACAACAGATAGCGCACTTAGAGCAAGAGTTACGTGCACAACGTGAAATAATTACTTCTCAAGAGGCCGAATTAAGGGAAGTGACCACGCGTTGGGAAGAGAGCCGAATATCCGCTGAAGAGAAACAGCGTTTACTGCTTAATAGTGAACAACGACTAGCCACTCAGTTTGAAAATCTGGCTAACCGCATTTTTGAGCAAAGTGGACGTAAAGCGCAAGAGCTTAATCGTCAAGGTTTAACCCATCTCCTTTCTCCATTTCGAGAGCAACTAGAGAGTTTTCGTCGGCAGGTACAAGAAGGTTTTGGACAAGAAGCGCGAGAAAGGCATACACTGGTACATGAAATTCGCCAACTGCAACAACTCAATGTCAAAATGGCGCAAGAAGCCGTTAATCTGACTAATGCCTTAAAAGGGGATAATAAAATCCAAGGCAACTGGGGAGAAACGGTATTAGCGCGGATCTTAGAGTCATCTGGTTTACGCGAAGGGCACGAGTTTGAAACTCAAGTCAGTATTCGCCATGAAAATGGCAGTCGTTATCAACCCGATGTGATTGTGCATTTACCGCATCGTCGAGATGTGATTATTGATGCTAAAATGTCGCTGATTGCTTATGAAAGATACTTTAATAGCAGTGATGAGAATGAACAAAAACAAGCGCTGCATGCTCATGTGAACTCTATCAGAGCGCACATTAAAGGCTTAAGTCTCAAAGATTATCATAAGCTACCGGGAGTGACTTCGTTAGACTACGTTTTAATGTTTATACCGATAGAGCCTGCTTACCTCGTTGCTATTGGTCATTCTCCAGATTTATTAGAAGAAGCATTGAAAAATAATATAATGTTGGTTGGGCCATCTACTTTACTTGTTGCTTTGCGTACAATAGCCGCATTGTGGCGTTATGAATACCAAAGCCAAAATGCGCAAGAAATTGCTGATAGAGCGGCTAAAATGTATGACAAATTAAGACTTTTCGTTGATGATATGCAAGGGCTAGGTAATAGCATTCAAAAAGCGCAATCGGGCTATCTATTAGCGATGAAAAAACTCTCTGAAGGTCGTGGAAACCTTATCAGCCAAGCAGAAGGCTTTAAATCCTTAGGGGTTGAGATAAAAAAGACCATTGATAATGATCTGGTTGAAAAATCAGCTTCTGATTGATTTACATAAATAAAAATAGCGGTTTCCGGGCAAGAAATGTACTGAATTTACTAAATTTTGATTAATTAGCGGGCAAATAATATGACTCAACAATCTAAGGAAACAACAGATTTTGGTTTCCAAACCGTTGACAAAGATGAAAAACAAACCATGGTGGCCAAGGTTTTTCACTCTGTTGCATCTAAATACGATTTAATGAATGACTTAATGTCTTTTGGCATCCATCGTGTCTGGAAACGCTATACCATTGAGGCAAGTGGTGTAAGACGTAATCAACGTGTACTTGACTTGGCAGGTGGAACCGGCGATTTAACGGCAAAATTCTCTCGTTTAGTAGGAGAGAATGGTGAAGTGGTTTTAGCTGATATCAATGACTCCATGTTAAAAATGGGACGTGAGAAACTGCGTGATCACGGTATTGTTGGTAATGTCAGTTATGTACAAGCGAATGCAGAAGAGCTGCCATTCCCTGATGATTACTTTGACTGTATCACTATCTCGTTCGGTTTACGTAATGTGACTGATAAAGCCAAAGCGTTACGTTCTATGTTCCGTGTGCTAAAACCCGGTGGACGTCTATTAGTCCTTGAATTCTCTAAACCCGTTCTTGATCCGCTAAGTAAGATTTATGATGCTTACTCTTTCCATATATTACCAAGAATTGGTCAAGTGATTGTGAATGATGCAGATAGCTATCGCTATTTAACCGAATCCATTCGCATGCACCCAGACCAAGAAACATTAAAAGGAATGATGGAAGAAGCTGGGTTTGATCAGGTTTCCTATACCAATATGACTGGAGGTATAGTTGCATTACACAAAGGGTTTAAATTCTAAGATGGAAAAAGCCACTTTTTCTCATGATATTGCTTCTCAAGTGCTCTATCCACTGATAACTGCATCGATGGAAACGGCACTTAATCATGTTTTATATCAGGAAAATGTGCTTAAACCTGCCCGCAATCGCCTTGCGGGCAAAGTCTTGGCGCTTTCTATTAATGAGTTTCCTCAATCTATCTATTTAATTTTCAGCGAACAGCAAGTTGATGTGTTAACTCAATGGAATGATGAGACTGATTGCACGATAAAAACTAAATTATTAACCTTAATTAAACTCACTGACCGACAAAAGTTGTCTGAATTAATTAATCGTGGTGATATTACCATTGAAGGCGATATGCAGGTGGTACAAAACTGGTCTGCCTTGCTGGATATGGCACCCTGGGAGCCTGCGCAATATTTAGCGCCTTATATTGGTGATTTGGCTGCAGAAGGATTATCGCTTGCAGCAAGTAAAGGGCTCAAATTATTCACTACACTATTTGGCCGACAAAAAGCTTATTTAAGAGACGCTTTGATTGAAGAGTGGAAAACCGCCCCCTCAACATTAGAGACTGTCCATTTTTATGATGAAATAGAACAACTGGCACAGCAAACAGCCGAGTTAGAAAAACGGTTAAGCACCTTGGAGAAAAAATAATGCTCCTCAGTGAGTTAAAGCGCCTTTATCATATTATTAAAGTCTTCTTATCTTATGGGCTTGATGAGCTAATTCCTAAACATCGAATTACCTTGCCGGCAAGATTGGGGTGCCGAGCACTATTTTGGATCAAAAATCAGCATGCCGATAAACCATTAGGTGAGCGCTTACGACTTGCATTACAAACATTAGGGCCTGTTTGGATAAAACTGGGTCAAATGTTATCGACTCGACGTGATCTTTTTCCTCCTCATATCGCTGATCAGTTGGCGTTACTGCAAGATAAAGTAGCTCCTTTTGATGGTAAAAAAGCGCGACAATATATTGAAAAATCATTTGGTGGCCCTATCGATAAATGGTTTGATGATTTTGACGAAACACCTCTTGCTTCTGCGTCAATTGCACAAGTCCATACCGCTACATTGAAAGAAAATGGTAAAGAAGTGGTATTAAAGGTGATCCGTCCTGATATTCAGCCTGTTATTAAAGCGGATATTCGTTTGATGTATCGGTTAGCGAATTTATTGCCATTTTTACCCGATGGGCGTCGGTTACGGCCTAAAGAAGTGATCCGCGAATATGAAAAAACATTACTTGATGAGCTAAACCTATTACGTGAAGCGGCAAATGCCATTCAATTGCGTCGTAACTTTGAAAATAGCTCTATGCTTTATATTCCGGAAGTGTATTCGGATTATTGCCATGAAAATGTAATGGTGATGGAGCGCATTTATGGTATTCCTGTTTCAGATATTGATGCGTTAAATGCCCAAAATACCAATATGAAGCTATTGGCAGAGCGTGGGGTTAAAGTCTTTTTTACTCAAGTATTTAGAGACAGTTTCTTCCATGCAGATATGCATCCGGGTAATGTATTTATCAGTTATGATCATCCGGAAAATCCATACTATATTGGCATTGACTGTGGTATTGTCGGCTCACTGAATAAAGAAGATAAACGTTATTTAGCGGAAAACTTCTTAGCATTCTTTAATCGTGACTATCGTCGTGTGGCTGAGTTACACGTTGATTCTGGTTGGGTACCCGCTGATACCAATGTAGAAGATTTTGAGTTTGCTATTCGCACAGTGTGTGAGCCAATCTTTGAAAAACCCTTGTCAGAAATTTCTTTTGGGCATGTGCTACTGAATCTTTTTAATACGGCTCGTCGTTTTAATATGGAAGTACAACCGCAATTGGTTTTACTGCAAAAAACTTTGTTGTATGTTGAAGGCTTAGGTCGTCAGCTTTATCCACAGCTTGATCTTTGGAAAACCGCAAAACCTTTCTTAGAAGATTGGCTACATAGTCAAATTGGTATTACTGCGTTGGTAAATGGTATCAAAAGTAAGGCGCCTTACTGGATTGAAAAGATGCCTGAATTGCCTGAATTGGTTTATGATAGCCTGAAACAACACAAAAATATGAAGTTAACGCTAGAAAAATTGACGGAACAAATAAGTTCACAGAGAGTCAAACAAAGACAGTCCTATTTTTTATTGGGTATGGGAACAACGCTATTTTTATGCGGTAGCCTGTTTTTTGTTTCTGGTTTTAAAACATTATTTAGTGTTTTTATCAGTTTAGGCCTTCTCGCATGGATTTGGGGCTGGTTTAAATCAGGTAATGCACAATAAAAACACATCAAAGTTTGTCTTTGAACAATTTATAATATGAATTCGAGATTCCCGAAAATTGAATTCGATGTATATAATGGGCACTGTTGTAAAGTATAACTCCTAAAATAGTTGAGGAACATAAAATGGGCGGTATTAGCATTTGGCAATTACTCATCATCGCTGTCATCGTAGTCTTATTATTTGGTACTAATAAACTGCGCACTTTAGGCTCAGATTTGGGTGCTTCAGTCAAAGGCTTTAAAAAAGCGATGGGTGACGAAAACCAAAAAGAGACCAACAACGCAGAAAAAACCACGAACGACGCAGATTTTGATACTAAAAATTTAGCGCAGAAGACTTCTACAGAAGAGAAGTCAACCACTGAGAGCAAAAATAAAGAGCAGGTGTAAACCGTGTTTGACATTGGTTTTAGTCAGCTGCTATTGGTCATGGTGATAGGTCTTGTTTTTCTGGGGCCAGAACGATTGCCCGTAGCAGTAAAAACAATTGCTGGCTGGGTAAGGGCATTACGCTCTTTGGCGGCGAATGTGCAAAATGAGCTAACTCAAGAACTAAAACTTCAAGAGCTTCAAGAGAGCCTGAAGAAAGTGGAAGAGAAAGCGAATTTGCAAACATTATCCCCTGAGCTAAAAGCGTCGATGGATGAGTTAAAAGAGGCTGCACAGTCTTTAAAAGAAACTTATCAAGCACCTACAACGCCAGGATCTACAGAGACAGAGCAGTCTGTAAAAACCGACTCTACGGAACCTACGCCTTCTGATTTAGCGGCACTGGCTGAAGCGAATGAAGCGAATGACGATGTTCAACACAGTTCCAAAACGGTAACTGAAAATACAGAACATGTTATTAAGCCAGATGTTCCTGTTACCAAAACAGTAACAGTAGAGAAGAAAACAACTGATCAGGCAAATGGTGAGCACTAAAACATGGCAGTAAATGATACCCAACCGCTGATCAGCCATTTAATAGAACTGCGTAAGCGTCTAATGTACAGCTTAGTTTCAGTTCTAGTGGTTTTTCTGGCTTTGGTTTATTTTTCTAACGATATCTATCAATTAATCTCGGCTCCTTTACTTGATAAGTTGCCGCAGGGGTCAAATATGAGTGCGACTGATGTTGCCTCTACTTTTTTGACGCCAATTAAATTGACTATTATGGTATCCGTTTTTGCTTCTGTTCCTGTGATCCTTTATCAGGTATGGGCTTTTATCGCACCAGCACTGTATAAACATGAACGCCGCTTAATGTTACCGTTACTGGTTTCAAGTACCGTATTATTTTATCTCGGTATGGCGTTTGCGTATTTTGTTGTGTTTCCACTTGCATTTGGTTTCTTTGTGAATACTACCCCAGAAGGGGTTAACTTTATTCCAGATATCAGTAAGTATTTAAGTTTCGTAATGACGCTGTTTATGGCGTTTGGGGCCGCATTTGAAGTTCCTATTGCGATCATCTTGCTGTGTTGGAGTGGTGTCACAACACCTGATGCATTAAAGAAAAAACGTCCTTATATCTTAGTGGGTGCTTTTGTTATTGGCATGGTATTAACGCCACCTGATGTTTTTTCTCAAACATTATTAGCAATACCGATGTATTTATTGTTTGAGATTGGTGTCTTGGTGTCCCGTTTTTATGTCAATAATGGCAGAAGAAAAACACCAGAAGAAGAAGCTGAAGAGGCTGAGGCGCAAGCAACAGAACAGCAGAAATAATTTTAGGAAGTGAGTTTTCTAAAAACATAATTTATTAACCCAGCTAAGGCTGGGTTAACTTTTTAGAAAGGCTCTTTTTTAAACTCTTTATTATCAACGGATTTTTTCACTTCATTATTTAATATTTTTAATAGCAAAATAGAGCGAGTTTCGCCGTCTGGCTCTTGGTATATCGCTTTGATCCCCTGAAAAACACCTTCCGTAATTAATACATAATCACCACTATGCGGCACATTTTCTTCACTGTAGATAACCGAAGACGGCGTCGGCGATTGTAAGGTATCTATAACCTCTTGTGGCACTGTGACAGGATAGCGTCCAAAGCGCACAAAGGCATTAACACCACGGGTAGAATTTATCGTAGTGGTATGAATGACCTCTGGATCAAATTGAATAAATAGATAATTCGGGAACAAAGGCTCGGTGACCAAAGTTCTTTTATTTCTTATTAACTTTTCTATTGTCACCATCGGCGTAAAGCAGATCACCTGCTGACGTTCTAAGTGTTCGATCGCCCGAGCGATTTGTCCGCGTTTACAATACAGAAGGTGCCAGTTTTTCATAATAGAGACAAAGGGTTAGTTGATTCTAATTAGGAGGATAATAGCAAATTTATGATAAAGGTAACAGTAATCTGTCGGTAAATGTAACAAGTGAAATGCAATTTTATACTAGAAAATGATCACTGAAACCGTGTTCAGACGCAATAAATGCAGTGGTTTTGAGAAGTTTCAATCTTATCTCAGATAGAGGTAACAAGTTGACAAAAAAATGATGGCAAAAACAAGAAAAAACTCCCAAGATAATTATCTTAGATCCTGATCCATAATTATAAAGAGGTTTTCAAATGGAAGTTTTTTTATTGAGTAATGGGAAGATTGCCGGGGACCCACAATGGTTAAGTTACGCCAAAGATAATATCGACAGCATGATTAAAAAGCGTGGTATTCGTTCTGCCGTGCTTATTGCATATGCGGTTATTCGTTCTGATCACGACCAACGTGCTCGTGAATTATCAGAAGTATTAGGTATTGAAGTGACTTGTATTGAACATTTTGATTCAGAAGTGGAAGCCATTAACAATGCTGAGTGTATTTTAGTTAGTGGGGGGAATACGTGGTTATTAAACCAAATGCTGCATGAGAAAGGATTAGTGGTTCCTATCCAGCGTGCAGTTCGTGAACGTAATATCCCTTATATCGGTTGGAGTGCGGGTTGTAATGTTGCCACTCCGACTATCCGTACTACAAATGATATGCCTGTGCGCTGTTCTGTTGTTATGCCTTCACTGGGATTATTCCCTGTACAAATTAACCCGCACTATATTGATGCCACCATTAGTGGACATATGGGTGAAACTCGAGATGAGCGTATTGCGGAGTTTTGTGCGATGAACCCAGACGAGATAGTGGTTGCCATTCGTGAAGGTAGTTACTTATATATTCAGGGTGAAGAGTTACGTTATTACAGCGCTAAAAATGAAGGCTTTAAAATTTTCCAACATGGAAAAACTTTTCCAGAACAATTTGATACAAAAATGTTGGCAAAATGGGTTCCATTTCGCTGTTTATAATAATAATTTGCAATCTCATATAAAAGGCATTGCTTTTTAGTGAGTTATGCGTTTAGCTTATAGTGTTTCAAAGAGGGCTTTGCCCTCTTTTCTCTCACTCACTGGCTCGTAAGATTATGATGAAATACCGCGATTTAAGAGATTTCCTTTCATTACTCGAAGAAAAAGGTGAATTAAAACGCATCACCTTTGAAATAGATCCCTACCTTGAAATGACCGAAATAGCGGACAGAACATTACGTGCTGGTGGGCCTGCACTGTTATTTGAAAATCCTAAAGGGTTTGATATGCCAGTGCTATGTAATTTATTTGGTACACCTGAGCGTGTTGCTATGGGGATGGGGCAAGATGATGTTAAAGCCTTACATGAAGTGGGTAAGCTATTAGCATTTTTAAAAGAGCCTGATCCTCCGAAAGGATTTCGTGATCTTTTTGATAAGTTACCTAAATTTAAGCAAGTTTTAAATATGCCAACTAAGCGCCTGAGCAAAGCCCCTTGTCAGGAGGTTGTGTTAACTGGCGATGATGTTGATTTAACTAAGATCCCCGTGATGCATTGTTGGCCTGAAGATGCAGCCCCTTTGATTACATGGGGACTTACAGTAACGAGAGGGCCTTTTAAAGAGCGCCAGAATTTAGGTATTTATCGCCAACAAGTGCTTGGCAAAAATAAAGTGATTATGCGTTGGTTATCTCATCGCGGTGGCGCGTTAGATTTCCAAGAATGGTGTCAAAAACACCCAGGAGAACGTTTTCCCGTTTCTGTTGCATTAGGAGCTGATCCTGCGACAATTTTAGGTGCCGTAACGCCAGTACCAGATACATTATCTGAATATGCCTTTGCTGGATTATTGCGAGGTAATAAAACAGAAGTCGTTAAATGCCTTTCCAATGACTTGGAAGTCCCGGCAAGTGCTGAAATTATTCTCGAAGGGTATATTGAACCCGGTGAGCTTGCACCAGAAGGGCCATATGGTGATCATACTGGTTATTATAATGAGATTGACTCTTTTCCAGTATTTACCATAACACATCTAACACGTCGTAAAGATGCTATCTATCACTCTACTTATACAGGGCGTCCACCGGATGAGCCGGCAGTATTAGGCGTTGCGCTTAATGAAGTATTAGTACCGATATTACAAAAACAATTTCCTGAGATTGTCGATTTTTATTTACCTCCTGAAGGTTGCTCTTATCGTTTAGCGGTTGTGACCATGAAAAAGCAGTATGCTGGTCACGCTAAACGCGTAATGATGGGAGTTTGGTCTTATTTGCGACAATTTATGTATACTAAATTTGTGATTGTTTGCGATGATGATGTGAATGCAAGAGATTGGAAAGATGTGATTTGGGCTATCACAACTAGAATGGATCCCGCAAGAGATACCATTATGATGGAAAATACGCCAATTGATTATCTTGATTTTGCTTCACCTGTTTCAGGTTTAGGCTCCAAAATGGGGTTAGATGCGACCAATAAATGGCCCGGTGAAACAGAGAGAGAGTGGGGGCGACCTATCGTAATGACGGATGAAATAAAACAGCGGGTCGATACTATTTGGGAACAGCTCGATATTGTTAAATAATAATAGAGGAACAACATGGCGATACTGAACTGTAAAGTCTCACTCGTTGAGCCGATAACAGATACGGTGTATCGGGTAAGATTATTACCTGATGGCCCATTTGATTTTCAGGCTGGACAATACCTTTTAGCGGTTATGGATGAGCGAGATAAGCGCCCATTCTCTATTGCCTCTATTCCCGAAAATAAAGACTTTATTGAGCTTCATATTGGCGCGTCAGATCTGAATCTTTACGCAATGGCTGTGCTCGATCTTATTTTAGAAACTCAACAATTAAAGATTGATATTCCCCATGGTAATGCGTGGTTTAGACAACAGAGCCAACGTCCTTTGTTGCTTATCGCAGGAGGAACAGGATTTTCTTATACTCACTCTATCTTGCTAGCGGCATTACAAGAAAATCCTCAACGTGCGGTAACGCTTTATTGGGGAGGACGAGAGCAGGTACATCTTTATGATCTTAATGAGTTGCAAGATTTAACGGAAAAGTATCCCTCATTATCAGTCGTACCTGTTGTTGAACAACCTGATGATGCTTGGCGTGGTAGAAAAGGGACTGTATTAACGGCAATTAGTGAAGATTTTGGCGATTTATCATCCTATGATATTTATATCGCAGGACGTTTTGAAATGGCTAAAATAGCGCGAGATCGTTTTTGTAATGAGCGTAATGCTGATAGAGAACGCTTATTTAGTGATGCTTTTGAATTTATTTAATAAGCAATAACGATAAAAAAACCCGCCCCTGACGGCGGGAAAATGGTTAAAAAACCAAGCAATCAAACATGTCAACCAAGTGATATTACTCAAAATGAAAAATCATCTTGCTTAAACTCGCTCAATAATGGTTGCTATCCCTTGGCCTAATCCAATACACATTGTCGCTAATCCTAATTGTGCATCTTTACGCTCCATAATATTTAATAGCGTGGTGGTTATTCTGGCACCAGAACAACCTAATGGATGCCCAAGTGCAATAGCACCACCATTAAGATTGATTTTGTCATCAATGCTATCGAGTAAATTCATTTTTTTCATGCAAGCTAAGGATTGCGCTGCAAAGGCTTCGTTAAGTTCAAAGATATCAATATCACTGAGGGTTAACCCTGCTTTCTTTAGCGCTATTTCAGTGGCAGGAACGGGACCATATCCCATGATTGCCGGATCACAACCTGTTACCGCCATCGAACGAATAATTGCACGGGGTTTTAAATGATGTTGCTTAGCATAACTTTCGCTCGTGATAAACATCGCGGATGCCCCATCAGAGACGGCCGATGAATTCCCCGCAGTGACGGAGCCCGTGGCGGGATCAAACACGGGTCTAAGTTGTGCTAATTCATCAAGACTTGGGTTATAACGGATAACCTCATCCGTGCTGACGCGTATAAAATCTCCTGCTGCATCATGACCATTAATGGCAACAAGTTCGTTGTCAAAATAGCCTTTTTGGGTCGCGAGGGCGGCTAAATGGTGTGAGCGATAGGCGAATTTGTCTTGTTCTTCGCGAGATATTTGAAATGATTTTGCTAACATTTCTGCAGTTAACCCCATTGAGAATGAAGCCTTTGCCACAGAAAGATTTAATGCTGGGTTAAAGTCAGCATTATAGGTCATCGGTACATGACCCATATGTTCAACGCCACCAATTAAAGCAACTTGGCTCTCTCCTAACATAATTTGGCGAGCACCATCATGCAAGGCTTGCATCGAAGAGCCACATAAACGATTGACGGTTACTGCCGGAACTTTATGTGGTAATTCTGCTAATAGTGCGGCATTACGTGCAATATTAAAGCCTTGCTCTAAAGTTTGTTGCACACAGCCCCAAATCACATCGCCAATATCATTGGGATCAATATCAGGGTTACGCTTAAGCAAAGCTTGCATTAATTGCGCAGAGAGATTTTCAGCTCTTACATGGCGAAATGCTCCACCTTTTGAACGTCCCATTGGGGTGCGAACACCATCAATTATGACAACCTTTTCCATTTCTTCTCTCCTTAAGCGAGTTCTCTGATGTTAACATCTACTTTTGCAGGCTTTGGATAGTAGGTTTCGTTACGTAATGCTTTTTGTTTTAAGCTCTCAGGAATTTGGTAAAGTGGCCCTAACTCTGAGTATTGCTCTGCATTTGCAACAAATTGTGCTAATCCAATGGTATCGAGGTAACGGAAGACACCACCACGGAAAGGAGGGAAGCCTAAACCATACACTAATGCAATATCGGCTTCTGCAGGTGAGGCGATAATGCCTTCATCTAAGCAGCGAATAACTTCATTGATCATTGGGATCATCATACGAGCAATAATAGTGTCTTGGTTAAATTCCTGTTTTTTACCGACATGATGTTCAATAAGGCTGTGAATATCGTTATCTACTTGCTTTTGTTTTTTACCACGCTTATCAATAGTGTAGTCATAGAAACCATGATTATTTTTTTGACCATAGCGTTGTTGCTGATATAAAAGCGCAATAACATCTTTATCAATACTGCCCATTCTGTCTGGGAAACCTTGAGCCATCACTGCTTGAGCATGATTCGCTGTATCGATACCGACAACATCCAGTAAATAAGCCGGACCCATTGGCCAGCCAAAGGCTTTTTCCATCACTTTATCTACAGCAATAAAATCAGCACCATCTCTTAATAAAAGAGAAAATCCGGCGAAATAAGGGAAGAGCACGCGATTGACAAAGAACCCCGGGCAGTCATTAACAATGATTGGCGTTTTACCCATTTTGCTAGCATAACTGACAATGCGATTAATCGTCTCTTCGCTGGTTTTTTCACCTTTAATGATCTCAACTAAAGGCATGCGGTGAACGGGATTAAAGAAGTGCATTCCACAGAAATTTTCAGGGCGTGTTAGTGATTTGGCAAGTAGCGAAATGGGGATTGTTGAGGTATTCGAAGCAAGTACAGCATGATCAGCAAGGAGCGCTTCGGTTTCAGCAAGTACAGAGGCTTTTACTTTAGGGTTTTCAACCACCGCTTCGACCACAATTTGTGCATCAGCTACACTGGCATAGTTTAGGGTAGGATGAATAGAAGCGAGGGTTTTTGCCATATCAACGGCACTCATACGTCCTTTTTCTTGACGTTTTTGTAACAGACTGAGTGCTTCTGTCATACCCAATTCAAGGGAGTTGGCATTAATATCTTTCATGGTAACAGGAATGCCTTTTAGTGCAGATTGATAGGCAATTCCGCCACCCATGATCCCCGCGCCTAATACTGCCGCTTGTTTTGGCAAGCTAGCATGACGTTTTTTAGTAATACCTTTCACATATTGATCATTAAGGAAAATACCCACTAATGCTTTGGCAACATCGGTGCGGGTCAGTTTGACAAAGTTTTCTGTTTCCAATTCAAGTGCCGCTTTTCTATCTAGAAATGCGGCTTTTTCTATCGTATTAACGGCGGTCATTGGGGCTGGATAATGAGGGCCTGCGACTTTCATCACCATGCCTTTTGCCACAGCAAATGACATTTTATGTTCAAGTTCCGTTAATCTTAACGCCACAGTTTTAGGTTGACGAGCAGCTTGCCAGTCAAATTTGCCATCAATGGCTTGCTCTATCAGTGAAATGGCACTTTCTTTTAGCTTATCAACAGGGACAATAGCTTGAATTAAGCCATTCTTAAGTGCCGTTTCGGCATTAATATCTTTACCTGCGGTAATAATTTCTAAGGCATTATCAACGCCAATAAGGCGAGGTAGCCGAACAGAGCCACCAAAACCCGGCATAATACCAAGTTTTGTTTCGGGTAAACCAATGCGTAAATCCGGTGATGCAATACGAAAATCCGTTGCTAATACACATTCACAGCCACCGCCTAGGGCGTAGCCATTAATGGCAGAAACTGTAGGAACGGGGAGATCTTCTAATCGATTGAAAATATGATTAGCAAAATGTAGCCATTGTGTCAGTTCTTCAACCGGTGCATCAAAAAGTGATAAAAATTCGGTAATATCGGCACCAACAATAAAGGCGGGTTTTTCTGAACGTAAAATAACCCCTTTTAGATCAGATGTGTTTTCTAATACTGTTAACGCTTCGCTTAACATTGCCACCGTTTTTGTATCTAATTTATTAATAGAACCGCTAGCATTGAAAACGAGCTCAACAATACCTTGCTTCACCCAATCGGCTTGAATATTTTCGCTTTGATAGAGCATTTGTATTCTCCCTAAAGTATAAACTGGTATGACCAGATAATTAGAGTGTGAATACAATGTTAATTAATTGCAAATATTTGATTAAGGAAATGTAGGGCTGATCACAATGAAATTATCTAATATATTGATTTTTATATGATTGGTTTAAATGAATAAATCAGCATAATTAAGGATCGTAAAAACATAGTAATAAGTCATGGTAAGCTATTTTTGCTATGGTGTTACCCTGTAAAAGAGTTGGCGTGTTAAGCTGAATAATTAACAATAAATAAAGATAGGTGATTAGTAATGGAAAAATTGCTTTCTCTGTATCAAGAACATATCAAAACACTACAAAATCGTACTCGTGATGCTTTATCTAGACACCACCTTGATAATGTCTTGATTCACTCTGGTGAACCTATTGGTGTTTTCCTTGATGATAGTGATTACCCTTTTAAAGTGAATGCACACTTTAAAGCGTGGGTGCCAGTAACTGATGTGCCACATTGTTGGTTATTGGTTGATGGTGTCAATAAACCAAAACTCTGGTTCTATTCACCTGTTGATTATTGGCATAGTGTTGAAGCTTTACCAAGTAGCTATTGGACCCATGAAATTGAGCTGATCCATTTAAAAAATGTCGATGATATTCAAAAAGAGCTAGCACCTTTTATTAATAAAAATACTGCTTATATTGGGCCAAATACACAACGGGCTGATTCATTAGGTGTCAGTCTTGATAATGTTAATAACCAATCTCTTCTTAACTATTATCATTATTATCGTGCTTATAAAACGGGTTATGAACTGGCATGTATGCGCGAAGCGCAGAAAATGGCAGTCAATGGACATATCGCCGCTCGTGAGGCATTCCAAGCTGAGTTAAGTGAATTTGATATTAATATGGCTTATTTAATGGCAACAGGACATCGGGACACAGATGTACCTTATGGCAATATTGTTGCATTAAATGAACATGCTGCTGTTTTGCATTACACCAAATTAGATCATCAATCGCCAGATGAATATCGTAGTTTCCTCATTGATGCAGGAGCAGAGTATAATGGGTATGCTGCGGATATTACGCGTACTTATTCAGCGAAAGAAAATCATGAATTTACTGCTTTAGTCAAAGATATGAATGATGCGCAACAGGCATTGATAGCGACAATGATAGCGGGAGTACGCTACAGCGAATATCATATTCAAATGCATCAACGTATTGCCGGATTATTACATAAATACGGTATTGTTAAGGGAATTAGCGAAGAAGAGATGGTGAGTGAAGGATTAACAACTCCCTTCTTACCACATGGATTAGGCCATGCGCTAGGTTTACAAGTTCATGATGCGGGTGGATTTATGCAGGATGATAAAGGGACTCATTTAGCTGCGCCAGCCATGTATCCTTTCTTACGTTGTACACGTATTGTAGAGCCGGGAATGGTACTTACCATTGAGCCAGGATTCTATTTTATTGATTCATTATTAGCACCTTGGCGTGAAGGGAAATATCGTAGTCATTTTGATTGGCATTTGATTGAACACTTCAAGCCTTTTGGTGGCATTCGTATTGAAGATAATATTATTATCCACGATAACAAAATTGAAAATATGACAAGAGACTTACATTTAGCCTGATGAAAGCTTATTTGATCCCCGCTGAAACGGTAGAATTCAGTGAAGAAATAAAGAAGAGCCGTTTTATTACATTTATTGCTCATACTGAAGGGATTGAGGCTGCCAAAGCGTATATCCAATCAATTAAAGCGCAGTTTCCCGATGCTCGGCATCATTGTTGGGCATTTGTTGCCGGAAGACCTGATGATTCACAGCAGTTAGGTTTTTCTGACGATGGTGAACCAACAGGCACGGCGGGAAAACCTATTCTAGCACCCCTGTTAGGGAGTGGTATGGGAGAGGTGACTGCGGTTGTGGTACGTTATTTCGGCGGGATCAAATTAGGCACTGGTGGATTAGTACGTGCTTATGGCAGTGGGGTACAGCAGGCATTAAAACTTTTGCCAACGAAAACTAAAGTACCTCAGCGCCGATTTCTTGTGGAGTGTGAATATTCCTTGGTGTCATTACTTGAGCAAGTTGTTGCAGAATATCAAGGGAAGATCCTCTCTAGTGAATATACTGATAAAGTCACTTTTGAACTATCATTGCCAGCAGTAGAGAGTGAAAAAGTTGAAAGTAAACTACGCGATATCAGTCGTGGCAGTATGCAATTAATATGTTTAGAACCGAATGAATAATCGTTGCTACCAAGGAAATCGCTAAATGCATTTTCGTTCAATAACCCGAATTGTTGGGCTACTTGTTATTTTATTCTCTGTCACGATGATCATCCCCGGTATCGTTGCGTTGATCTATCGGGATGGTGCAGGACGAGCATTTAGTCAGACATTTATTGTCGCTCTTATTATTGGGCTAATGTTGTGGATCCCCAATCGAAACAATAAAAGTGATCTAAAACCCAAAGAAGGTTTTCTTATTGTGGTTTTATTTTGGACTGTGTTAGGCAGCGTAGGGGCATTGCCTTTTATTTTTTCGGAACAACCTCATCTATCGATTACCGATGCCTTTTTTGAATCTTTTTCCGGATTAACAACCACAGGGGCTACGACACTTGTTGGGTTGGATAGCTTACCTAAAGCGATTTTATTTTATCGCCAAATGCTGCAATGGTTAGGGGGAATGGGGATCATCGTATTAGCGGTGGCAATTCTTCCACTGTTAGGCGTTGGGGGAATGCAGCTTTATCGGGCAGAAATGCCGGGGCCTTTGAAAGACAATAAAATGCGCCCAAGGATCGCAGAAACTGCGAAAGCATTGTGGCTGATTTATGTCTTACTCACTATTATTTGTGCCCTTGCGTTGTGGATTGCGGGTATGGACGTGTTTGATGCTATCTCGCATAGTTTTTCTACCATTGCAATCGGTGGATTTTCTACCCATGATGCAAGCATTGGCTATTTTAATAGTCCAACAATTAACGTCATTATTGGTGTTTTTCTATTAATTTCAGGGTGTAACTTTGCTTTACACTTTTCGGTTTTAACAGGGCGAAGCCTCAATATTTATTGGCGTGATCCTGAATTTCGCATGTTTATCTTTATACAGCTCGGATTAGTGATTATTTGTAGCCTTATTCTATGGCTCTATTCGGTATATGACTCTGGATGGACAACAATTAATCAAGCTTTTTTCCAAGTTGTTTCAATGGCAACAACCGCAGGGTTTGCAACAGATAGTTTTGCCCAATGGCCAACTTTTTTACCTCTGTTACTGTTGTGCTCTGCCTTTATCGGGGGCTGTGCTGGTTCAACGGGGGGGGGATTAAAAGTAATCCGCATCTTACTGCTATTTTTACAAGGCTCTCGTGAATTAAAACGTCTTGTACACCCTAATGCGGTTTATACGATTAAACTAGGACATCGAGCATTACCAGAGCGTATTATAGAAGCGGTTTGGGGCTTTTTCTCAGCATATGCTTTAGTGTTTATTATTAGCTTAATGCTATTAATAGCGACAGGCGTTGATGAGTTTTCTGCTTTTTCTGCTATTGCTACAACACTTAATAATTTGGGTCCAGGATTAGGTATTGTTGCTGATAACTTTACAACAATGAATCCAGCCGCTAAGTGGATACTTGTTGTCACCATGTTATTTGGCCGATTAGAAGTTTTCACATTATTGGTTTTATTTACACCAACATTTTGGCGTGATTAACCAAAAACAAGGAGTGATGTATGAGCGCGCTGTTGCTGTACTGCAGTACAGATGGTCAAACTAAAAAAATAATGACGCACATAGCTAATGAACTAAGACAACAGGGCTATGAATGTGATGTAAGAGATTTAACTGCTGTTCACCATAACCTTAATTTATCTGCTTATAATAAAGTGTTAGTTGGGGCATCAATTAGATATGGCTATTTTAATAAAGTACTGGATAAATTTATTACCCAACACCTTTCTCAATTAAATAGTATGCCATCCGCCTTTTTTGGGGTGAACCTTACGGCAAGAAAAGCTGAAAAGAGTACGCCAGAAACCAATGCTTATATGCGTAAGTTTTTAGATAAGACTCCATGGAAGCCTAGATTAACAGGTGTTTTTGCAGGCGCGCTTCTTTACCCACGTTATAAATGGATTGATAGAGTGATGATCCAGCTTATTATGAAGATGACTAAGGGTGAAACCGATCCAACAAAAGAAATCGAATATACTGATTGGAATAAAGTTAGCGAATTTGCGACAAAATTTTCCAAAATTGAGTGATATCTGTTCGTTGTGACCTGTTTTTTGTACGTATTGTTGGGGTTTTAATCGAACGGTGAATTTTTTTCAAAAAACACTTGCGCTAATCTGAGAAGCCCCTATAATGCGCACCCACTGACCGACGATGAGCTGACAACAGCAACGACGGAAAGGGAAGAGAAAAGAAAAAAGTTTGAAAAAACTCTTGACTCTTCAGAGGAATAGCGTAATATACGCCTCCTCGCAACAACGCAGAAGACCGGAAACGGCAGCGACAGTTGCACTGCTCTT
>OBXR01000041.1_pt1 | contig 70930 bp, 58 predicted proteins | sample 1476651 | NCBI WGS metagenome assembly OBXR01 (sample SAMEA2580175, study PRJEB22360) | human gut metagenome | biome: human gut; feature: human-associated habitat; material: faeces | place: Denmark | collected 2008/2010 | reverse complement strand
CGATGGTAGTGTGGGGTCTCCCCATGTGAGAGTAGGGAACTGCCAAGCATTAAATTAAAGCCTTAATGTAAAAAGACATTAAGTGCGTAAAGAATAAGCGGAGCGGTAGTTCAGTTGGTTAGAATACCTGCCTGTCACGCAGGGGGTCGCGGGTTCGAGTCCCGTCCGTTCCGCCAACTATTTAGGGGCGTAGTTCAATTGGTAGAGCACCGGTCTCCAAAACCGGGTGTTGGGAGTTCGAGCCTCTCCGCCCCTGCCAGTTACCAATTAAGTAATAACAAAATTTATACTACTTTGTAGCCCAGTTAATTAACTGGGCTTTTTGTTATATAAAAACCACTATATTTTTCTCCAATCCTTCCAACTCTTCCAATCCTAAATCGTATTTATAACTCTATGTATCATCAAAATGATTAATCTAACATTATTCACATAATATTTTTCTGGGTATTGAGTCTGTTATTAGTAATAACATGTGCTTCAATCATCAATTTTATTACTGATATATCAATTTGACTGAAGCACAATGCTACTGATGGTTGGAGACAGGTTGAGAAAGTAGTTGCTGAATTAACACTTGTTGATCACTGGTATTGAGCCATACAGCAAATAGCGGTTTTTGGATGATCTCTACTGCTGCTGGTGAGAGATCGGGATATAAATCGAGCCAATGAGTAGGTAAAAAAGCAACGGCATTTGTTGTTTTCATTAACTGATAAGCAATCATAGCTGAATTTGTTGTCAAAATAGGTTCTGTTTTTGGTGCAGAGCTATTTTGTGAAAGTGGTGACAAATCAGCACTCCACTCAATTTTGATAAATTGTGCGCTTTGCTGGTTCAGGTGTGATGCTCTTTTCATTAGTTGAAATGTGATATTACCAATTACTTTACTTTCCAACTCATCCATTTTGGGTGCTTCTGTAGTAAAAAGCAGATCTAGCTCACGAGCATGAAGTTGCTTTACTAGAGATTGCCTTGTAGAGACTCTAGATTCAATTCTAAGCTCATTTCTTTCTAAGTAAGCCTCTTGTAGCCAAGAGGTTAGATAAGCGTCCCAGAGCGATGCTGTCGCACCAATTGAAAGTTCTGAGTGTTGGGAGGCGTGGCTAATTTCTTTTTTTGCCTGTAACCAGGTATTCATTAATGACTCAGCATAAGGGATAAGCCTTTCTCCAGCGAGAGTTAAGCGAATATTGTTACGATGGCGAGTAAACAAATTTGTCCCAAGTTGGGTTTCTAATTGGCGTATTCTAAAACTGACCGCAGACTGTGTTAAATAAAGAGATTCAGCGGCTCGGCCAAAGTGTCTTGTCTTACTGACTTCCAAAAAGGTTTTCAGTAATTCGGTATCCACATCTATCTCCAAAAAAATTTGTCGTTACGATTTAAATATTTTGTTTTACAGAACCGCATGACTCCCTAATACTCCGCGCCATGAGTATGACGATAGAGAATTAGGAGTGTGTCAGATGGCAGAAAGTTTTATCACGACTAATCGTTTTTTTGACAATAAACATTATCCGCGTGGTTTTTCTCGTCATGGCGATTTCACTATCAAGGAAGCCCAGATATTGGAACGTCATGGTCAAGCTTTCAATGAACTTGATTTAGGCAAACGAGAGCCTGCAACTGAAGCGGAAAAATTATTTGTTGCCATGTGTCGTGGCGAACGAGAAGCAGCTACTGTTGAAGAAAAAATTTGGAAGAAATATACCAGTCGTATAAGTCGTCCAAAACGTTTTCATACCTTATCGGGTGGAAAGCCACAGCTCGATCCATCTGATGACTATACCGATTCTGATGATTAATATCATTAGTTTTAATTTAAAAGGGGCGTATTTCGCTCCTTTTTTACTTACCCTTCTAACTGTTTTTGTAAATAGATCATCAGTCTATCCATGGCGCGAAAACTCAACGCTTCAATAAGATGATTTCGTTGTATTTTTTGCTCATTCTCAAGATCGGCAATAGTTCTCGAAACTCTTAAAATTTTATGCCATGCACGAATAGATAAGCCTAATTTATTCAATGTCTCTTCAAGAAAGAGTGCATCTTCGGTATGTAATTGACAAAAATGTTCAATCTCTTTACTTGATAAATAAGTATTAAGCTTGCCACTTCGCTGGAACTGACGTTCCCTGGCTTGTAAAACTCGAGCTCGTATGATGCTACTCGATTCATTTGTATGGGTCGATTGTAGTAGTGCACCTTGAGGTAATAATGGCATTTCAACGGATAAGTCAAACCTATCTAAAAAAGGTCCCGATACTTTGCTTAAATAACGTAATACTTGTTTTACGGGCGTTCGATTATGAGTACCTTGATAGTGCCCTGTAGGACTTGGATTTAATGCACCGACAAGTAACACATTTGCGGGATAGCTAATTTTGGCTTTAGCGCGTGAAATGGTAATTTTGCGCGCATCAAGAGGCTCTCTAAGTGCATCTAACACACGTCTATCAAATTCCGGCAATTCATCTAAAAATAAAATGCCATGATGTGCAAGTGTAATTTCACCGGGTTTAGGAATAGATCCACCTCCGGTTAAAGCAACGGCAGATGCCGTATGATGAGGTGCTCTAAAAGGACGTAAAGGCCATTTACCATCATGATGTATCGTATTTGATAGGCTACTGATAATTAATACATCAAGGGCTTCTTTAGCTGTAAGTGGAGGTAAGAGAGTATTAATGCGTTGCGCCAACATTGTTTTTCCTGTGCCGGGAGGGCCAAGAAATAAAATGTTGTGATTTCCTGCTGCTGTGATTTCTGCAGCTCTTTTTGCGTTATTTTGTCCAATAATATCACTAATATCTTTATTATTTTGGTTTTCAATTGTTTTGTGATTAATATTGTTTTTAGCTTCAATTAATGGGGTGTTATTTTCTAAATGATGACAAATATCCAAAAGATGGCTAGCTAATAACGCGGATTTATTAGGTAAGAGCGAAACTTCTGATTGATGTTCAATAGAAATGATAGATATTCTATTATCTTTGTTGGCGCTTAAAATTGAGGGAATAACCGCATTCACTTTTTGTAATTTACCGGAAAGTGCAAGCTCACCGATAAATTCATAACTATTTAATTTATCAGAGATTAATTGCTCTGAGGCAATTAAGATAGCTAATGCAATGGGTAAATCATAGCGGGCTCCTTCTTTAGGTAAATCAGCGGGTGAAAGATTAATTGTAATTCTTTTTGCTGGATAACTATATCCACTATTTATTAATGCGCTTCTTACCCTATCTTTCGCTTCTTTTACGACAGTTTCAGGTAAACCAACTAAAGTGAGTCCTGGTAATCCCTGGCTAATATGAGCCTCAATAGTAATAAGTGGTGCAGAGATCCCTAATGAGGCTCGCGTATATATTACTGCTAATGCCATTTTTTTATTCTCCATTATTTTCTCTCTTTTTAATTTATTTTTATTGAGGTGTTAAATAAGAAGTTAATTAAATGAGAGATATCTCGTGAATATTTAATTTATTGAAAAATATAGAAAATAAATAAAGTTAAAAAATAATTATTGGATAAAAAATTATTATTTATACGAAACTTTTTATTTTTGAATTTAATTATTTCTATTAACAGAATAAATAGTAAATTAATGGTTTTTCTTTCAGTATTAACCACTGCAATATAATTATTAAGCAGTGTTATATTCTGATGCGTTATGGAGAGATAAAAATAGCTATATGTTTCATGTGGTTAGAATTATTTTAAAAATAATCATTGTCAACATGAAAATATCATGGTAACTCTAAAAGGACAGAGTGAAAGAGAACACAACACATACTATTTTTTACTACAGAAAAAGAATTTTAATATTATGAATACTATCGTCCTAGTGATTAGCCTAATTATTGTCAGCGTGGTGGTGATTATTAACCCACTGTGCGGGGCTGCACTAGGACGAAGAAAGGCTAACTAAACTAGCCGGATCTCAGAAAAACCCCCGCACCGAAAGGCGCGGGGGTTTTTTTTGAGCCAAGGATTTTAAAGAGAATAAAAAAGAAAATAAATTAATATTAAACAAGAAGTTAAGACGCAGGGTGAAAGAATGAATGGAGCACAGTGGTTAGTTCAAGCATTACGAAAACAGCGAGTGGAAACGGTCTTTGGTTATCCTGGCGGTGCGATTATGCCTGTGTATGACGCACTCTATGATGGCGGTGTCGAACATGTTTTGTGTCGTCATGAACAGGGAGCCGCTATCGCTGCTATTGGATTTGCTCGTTCTACCGGTACAACTGGTGTCTGTATCGCGACATCAGGCCCAGGCGCTACTAATGTCATCACAGGTCTTGCTGATGCATTGTTAGATTCTGTGCCTGTTGTTGCTATCACAGGGCAAGTTGCTTCAAATTTAATCGGGACAGATGCTTTTCAAGAGGTGGATGTACTTGGGCTCTCTTTAGCATGCACCAAACATAGTTTTCTGGTTTCTGATGTGAATGAACTGCCAAGAGTCGTATCAGAAGCATTTTCGATCGCTAAGCAAGGGCGTCCAGGCCCTGTGTTAATTGATATTACTAAAGATGTGCAATTAGCTGATGCTTCACATTTAGCTGATTATCCATTGCCACAAGAGCAAGAGTTTCCCTATCCCGAACATGAAATCGCGCAGGCTCTGCAGATGTTAGCACAAGCGAAAAAGCCGATTTTGTATGTTGGGGGTGGTGTAGCAATGAGCCAAGGTGTTGAGGCGCTAAGATCTTTTGTAAAACAGACGCAAATCCCCGTTGTTTCGACATTGAAAGGGTTAGGTTGTGCTAATGCATTTGATGCCAATTATTTAGGTATGTTGGGTATGCATGGTACAAAAGCTGCTAATTATGCCGTTCAACGTAGTGACTTATTAATTGCTGTAGGTGCTCGTTTTGATGATCGCGTAACGGGTCGTTTAAATACTTTTGCACCCAATGCAAAAGTGATCCATATCGATATCGATTACGCAGAGCTTAATAAATTAAAACAAGCCCATATTGCTTTGTTAGGTGATGCCAAAGTGTTATTACCTAAGTTATCTCAACCGTTAGCTATTGAGGCATGGCAAGAAGAGGTACAGCAATTAATCGCTGAATATGCTTGGCGCTATGATCATCCCGGTGAAGCAATTTATGCTCCTTTGTTGTTAAAACAGTTATCTGATGCTAAGCCTGAAAATAGCATTGTGACAACAGATGTTGGACAGCACCAAATGTGGTCAGCACAGCATATGACATTTGATGCGCCAGAAAATTTTATTACTTCTAGTGGGTTAGGCACGATGGGATTTGGTATCCCCGCGGCTATTGGTGCGCAAATAGCTAGACCTGATGCGTGTGTTATCTGTGTCTCTGGTGACGGCTCTTTTATGATGAATGTGCAGGAGTTAGGCACCATTAAACGTAAGCAATTACCTATTAAATTGGTGTTATTGGATAACCAGCGGCTTGGTATGGTGCGCCAATGGCAAGAGCTGTTTTTTGAGCAACGTTATAGTGAAACCATTTTAACGGACAACCCTGATTTTGTTGCTTTGGCAAAAGCTTTTGATATTCCGGGGCAGCGTATTACAGAAAAAGCACAGGTTGCTGAAGCAATTAAATGTTTATTAACCAGTGATGGCCCTTATTTATTACAGGTATCTATCGATGATGCAGAGAATGTCTGGCCTTTAGTCCCGCCGGGCGCAAGCAATGATGAGATGATGGAGAAATCAAAATGAACCAACACAATATCACAATTGAAGCCCGTTTTTGTCCAGAGATCTTAGAACGTATCTTGAGAGTTATCCGCCACCGTGGTTTTCATATATGCTCAATGAATATGAATATCACAGAAAGTAACTATATTAATTTAGCTCTGACTGTGAGCAGTCAACGACCTGTTGATCTTTTATGTAGCCAGTTAACAAAGTTAGCTGATGTTGCAGGTATTCAGGTCTTACATCAACAACAAAAAGAAAAATTACAATTCATAAGTGCACTTAGTGCCATGTAAGGATAGAAGAATGACAAAGCAAGCTGATTATATTTGGTTTAACGGTGAAATGGTTCCATGGGCTGAGGCAAAAGTACATGTCATGTCTCACGCACTACATTATGGAACGTCTGTATTTGAAGGAGTACGTTGCTACGATTCCCATAAAGGGCCTGTCGTTTTTCGCCATCGTGAGCATATGCAACGATTGCATGATTCTGCCAAAATTTATCGTATGCCTGTCGCGCAAAGTGTTGATGAGTTAATGGAAGCTTGTCGCGAAACATTGCGCAAAAACCAGTTAGTCAGCGCTTATATTCGTCCTTTAGTTTTTATTGGTGATGTCGGAATGGGGGTTAATCCACCTGAAGGTTATAAAACCGATATCATTATTGCTGCATTCCCATGGGGGGCATATTTAGGTGAAGAGGCGTTAGATAAAGGGATTGATGCGATGGTTTCTTCTTGGCACCGAGCAGCACCTAATACTATTCCTACGGCTGCCAAAGCAGGAGGTAATTATCTCTCTTCATTGTTAGTGGGCAGTGAAGCTCGTCGCCATGGTTATCAAGAAGGGATTGCATTAGATGTTCATGGTTATCTTTCTGAAGGGGCTGGTGAGAACTTATTTGAAGTAAAAGATGGCGTTATTTTTACTCCTCCATTTACCTCATCTGCGCTACCGGGGATCACTCGCGACGCAATTATTAAATTAGCGAAAGATCTCGGTTATGAAATTCGTGAACAAGTACTGTCTCGTGAATCTCTCTATCTTGCTGATGAAGTGTTTATGTCTGGTACCGCTGCAGAAATTACACCAGTTCGTAGCGTTGATGGTATTCAAGTTGGTATTGGTCGCTGTGGTCCAGTAACAAAAGCTATTCAGAAAGCTTTCTTTGGTTTGTTTACGGGTGAAACCGAAGACAAATACGGCTGGTTAGATCCTGTCAATCCATAATCATAATTAAATACATTTATTGAGCGAGTAGTTCGTTCCCTACTCGCTGTTATTATCGCAGGAGTGTGAAAAATGCCTAAATACCGTTCAGCAACAACGACACATGGTCGCAACATGGCTGGCGCCCGCGCATTATGGCGTGCAACAGGAATGACTGACGCTGATTTTGGTAAACCTATTATCGCAGTTGTAAATTCATTTACTCAATTTGTACCCGGTCATGTGCATTTGCGGGATTTAGGAAAACTGGTTGCAGAGCAAATTGAAGCTGCGGGTGGTGTGGCTAAAGAATTTAATACTATTGCGGTGGATGACGGTATCGCGATGGGACATGGTGGCATGCTTTATTCGTTACCTTCCCGTGAGTTAATTGCTGATTCTGTGGAATATATGGTCAATGCACATTGTGCAGATGCCATGGTATGTATTTCTAACTGCGACAAAATCACACCGGGTATGCTGATGGCGTCTTTACGCTTAAATATCCCAGTTATTTTTGTTTCTGGTGGACCGATGGAAGCGGGTAAAACCAAGCTTTCTGATCAATTGATCAAGTTAGATCTGGTTGATGCGATGATCCAAGGGGCTAATCCTAATGTCAGTGATGCTGATAGTGAACAAATTGAGCGTTCTGCTTGCCCTACATGTGGATCATGCTCTGGTATGTTTACGGCAAACTCAATGAATTGTTTGACTGAAGCGTTAGGATTATCGCAACCGGGTAATGGTTCATTATTAGCAACCCATGCTGATCGTAAAACATTATTTATTAATGCGGGTAAGCGTATTGTTGAATTAACTAAACGTTATTACGAACAAGATGATCTATCTGCATTACCACGTAATATCGCTAAAAAAGAAGCATTTGAAAATGCGATGATCTTAGATATCGCCATGGGGGGATCAACAAATACCGTTTTACATCTATTAGCTGCCGCGCAAGAAGGTGATGTTGATTTTAAGATGGAAGATATCGACAGACTTTCTCGCCAAGTTCCTCATTTATGTAAGGTGGCACCAAGTACCCAAAAATATCATATGGAAGATGTGCACCGAGCAGGTGGGGTGATGGGGATTTTAGGTGAATTAGACAGAGCAGGATTACTTAATCGCAATGTTAATAATATCTTAGGCTTAAGTTTGCCTGAAACATTAGCACAATATGATGTGATGCTAAGCCAAGATGAGCAAGTGAAATCAATGTACCAAGCCGGTCCCGCAGGTATTCGTACCACAAAAGCTTTTTCACAAGATTGCCGTTGGCCGACTTTAGATACCGATCGTGAACAGGGGTGTATCCGAAGTAAAGCGCATGCTTATAGCCAAGATGGTGGTTTGGCCGTGTTATCAGGTAATTTAGCGCAAGATGGCTGCATTGTTAAAACAGCAGGTGTGGATGAAGATAATTTAGTGTTTAGTGGCCCTGCTAAAGTATACGAAAGCCAAGATGATGCGGTAGAGGCAATTTTAGGTGGCAAGGTTGTTGCGGGTGATGTGGTCATTATCCGTTATGAAGGCCCGAAAGGGGGGCCCGGTATGCAAGAAATGCTCTATCCAACCTCATATTTAAAATCAATGGGATTAGGCAAAGCGTGCGCATTAATCACTGATGGACGTTTTTCTGGTGGAACCTCGGGGTTATCTATTGGACACGTTTCACCGGAAGCGGCAAATGGTGGGATCATTGGTTTAGTGGAAGAAGGGGATATTGTTGATATCAATATTCCAAATCGCGAAATTAACTTACGGGTAGATGAGAAAACACTAGCAGCCCGTCGTGAAGCACAACTTGCTCGTGGAGATAAAGCGTGGACACCTAAAGATAGGCAGCGCCAAGTCTCTTTTGCTTTACGTGCCTACGCGTCTTTAGCAACCAGTGCAGACAAAGGTGCTGTACGTGACAAATCTAAACTAGGGGGCTAACTCATGGCAGCCTTTAGACCTTTAACTTCAGCACCCAGTAGTGCTGAATATTTAAAAGCCGCATTAAGTGCGCCTGTTTATGAAGCTGCTGTCGTGACACCTTTGCAAGAGATGGCAAAAATTTCTCAGCGTCTAGAAAATACCATTTTAGTTAAACGAGAAGACCGACAACCGGTACATAGCTTTAAACTGCGTGGCGCTTATAACATGATTGCAGGGTTAACGCCGGAGCAAAAGGCAAAAGGGGTGGTTACTGCATCAGCGGGAAATCATGCCCAAGGGGTTGCGTTATCAGCTAATCGAATGGGTGTAAAAGCATTAATTGTAATGCCTATTGCAACGGCGGATATCAAAGTGGATGCCGTACGCCAGTTTGGTGGTGAAGCGTTGTTGTATGGGGCTAACTTTGATGAAGCAAAAGCAAAAGCCATCGCTTTGGCAAAAGAGATGGGATATACCTTTGTGCCTCCTTTTGATCATCCCGCTGTGATTGCAGGGCAAGCAACATTAGCAATGGAGCTGTTACAACAGGACGTCCATCTTGATCGTATTTTTGTACCTGTTGGTGGCGGCGGTTTAATTGCTGGGGTTGCTGTATTAATTAAACAACTGATGCCTGAAATAAAGATCATTGGTGTTGAGGCGGAAGATGCTGCTTGTTTAAAAGCAGCGTTAGAAGCAGGACATCCTGTTGAATTACCTCGCGTTGGATTATTTGCCGAAGGTGTCGCTGTCAAACGTATTGGCGATGAAACCTTCCGTTTATGCCAAAAGTATGTTGATGATGTGATAACCGTTGATAGTGATGCAATTTGTGCCGCTGTAAAAGATCTGTTTGAGGACGTACGCGCTATTGCAGAGCCTTCTGGTGCTTTAGCATTAGCAGGGCTAAAAAAATATGTTGAGGAGCATCAGATCAAAGGGGAACGTTTAGCCCACGTACTGTCTGGCGCTAATGTCAATTTCCATGGCTTACGTTATGTTTCGGAACGTTGTGAACTAGGTGAAAAACGAGAAGCGCTATTTGCCGTTACAATTCCCGAACAAAAGGGTAGTTTTTTGCGTTTTTGCCAAATTTTAGGACAACGTATTGTTACTGAATTTAACTATCGTTATAGCGATGCCGATCCAGAAAATGCACGTATTTTTGTCGGTGTGCGTTTAAGCCAGGGGCTACAAGAGCGTAAGGAAATCGTGCAACAGCTAACGGAGGCGGGTTATCAAGTCTCCGATCTCTCCGATGATGAGATGGCAAAATTGCATGTGCGTTATATGGTCGGTGGTCGCCCTAACCAGCCATTAAAAGAGCGTCTGTTTAGCTTTGAGTTTCCAGAAGCACCGGGTGCATTAATGAAGTTTCTTAAAACATTAGGGACTTACTGGAATATTACGCTATTTCATTACCGAAGCCATGGTACTGATTATGGCCGTGTGCTGGTGGCGTTTGAGTTACCTGAAACGGAAGGGCGTTTTGAACGACATTTAGATGCGTTAGGTTATGAATATCATGATGAGACAGGAAATCCGTCTTTTCAGTTATTTCTTTCACCACAAACAGCCAGCTTAGTGGTGGAGTAGGCGCCAAAACGCACTGATCACTGGCTCTTGAAGGCGTTTGTGTAAACCACAAACGCCAAGTTCAAAGGGTTCTACCAGCGATATATTATCGAGTAAAGAGATACGGTTTCGTACCGGCTCAGGGCAGTTATCGACGACAACTTGCGGAATAAGTGCGATACCACAACCAAGAGCAACCATTGAAACAATCGCTTCATGCCCTGAAACAGTGGCATAAATAAGAGGATTTTGAATTCGATGGCGTTTAAACCATAAAGCAATGCGCTGTCGTGATGGGCCGTGTTCAGGAATGATAAAGGGAATATTGAGCCAATCCGGTTTTTCTTGTGTAGCAAGGTGTCGAACATTACCCGGTAGAGCAGGGGCAATAAGAACTAAGGGGATCTCGCCTATTTTCTCAAAGCAGATATTTTCAGGCAACTTCTCTGGTTTTCCTGCAATACCTAAATCGGCTTCATCTGAGATAACTTTATCCACAGCATCTGCGGCATCACCGGTAGTCAATTTTATCTCGACTAAGGGATTTTCCGCACGAAAACGGTCAAGGAGCGGCGGAAGGTGACTATAAGCTGCAGTGACTGAACAAAATAGACGTAGCTCTCCAGACAAGCTGGGACTGTTCTGGTTTAGCGTATGTTTGAGTTGCTTATATTGCAATAAGGTGTGTTGAGCATAACGTTTAAGTTGCTCCCCAGCATCAGTCAGTGTGACTTGGCGGTTATCACGCAAAAAAAGTGGATGCCCTAGTTGTTCTTCAAGACGCTGGATCTGACGTGAAAGTGTGGATGGACTGACGTGCATGGCTTGCGCAGTCTTGGTGAAATGGCAACTTTCAGCAAGATGTAAGAAGAGTTTGAGATCGCGAATATCCATGGTCAGCCGCCTAGGTAAATAGTAAAAACAACGTTGCATTTATTGCAACATCATCTTGTAAATATATCAATTTAAGCAATGGCTTTCATCCCCTATAGTAAAGTCATGCAATACCTCACCGAGAGTGGGGATAACAATAGCAAACATATACACAACGATTTGGGAGTCGCTCATGGCCAATTATTTTAATACATTGAATCTGCGTCAGCAGTTGTCGCAACTGGGTAAATGTCGCTTTATGTCTCGTGATGAATTTGCCGATGAGGCTAATTATCTAAAAGGTAAAAAAGTCGTTATTGTTGGCTGTGGTGCACAAGGTTTAAACCAAGGTTTAAATATGCGTGATTCAGGACTGGATATCGCCTACGCATTACGCCAAGAGGCTATTGATGAAAAGCGTGCTTCATGGCGTCGTGCCACTGAAAATGGTTTTGAAGTAGGAACCTATGAAGCATTGATCCCGCAAGCCGATTTAGTGGTTAACTTAACGCCGGATAAACAGCACTCCGCCGTTGTTCAAGCCGTTCAACCACTGATGAAGTCAGGCGCCGCTTTGGGGTATTCTCATGGGTTTAATATCGTTGAAGTGGGTGAAAAAATTCGTGACGATATTACCGTTGTGATGGTTGCGCCAAAATGTCCGGGTACTGAGGTGCGCGAAGAGTATAAGCGTGGTTTTGGTGTACCTACCCTAATTGCTGTTCACCCAGAAAATGATGCTAAAGGTGAAGGTATGGCCATTGCGAAAGCATGGGCGGCAGCCACAGGTGGACATCGTGCGGGAGTGTTGGAATCATCTTTTGTTGCGGAAGTAAAATCAGACCTGATGGGCGAACAAACTATCCTGTGTGGTATGTTACAAGCCGGCTCTCTGCTGTGTTATGACAAAATGGTTGCTGAAGGTGTTGAACCGGGCTATGCAGGTAAGCTTATCCAGTTTGGTTGGGAAACGATTACAGAAGCCCTGAAGCAAGGTGGTATTACCTTGATGATGGATAGATTATCTAATCCTGCCAAAATGCGTGCTTATGCTTTATCAGAGCAATTAAAAGAGATTATGGCACCACTGTTTGCTAAACATATGGATGATATTATTTCAGGTAAATTCTCTGAAACCATGATGGCAGATTGGGCAAATGATGATAAAAACTTGCTGACATGGCGTGAAGAAACGGGCGCAAGCGCATTTGAAAATTATCCTGAATATGAAGGTAAAATCAGCGAGCAAGAGTATTTTGATCATGGCGTATTGATGGTTGCGATGGTTAAAGCGGGTGTTGAGCTGGCGTTTGATACAATGATTGAAGCTGGCATTATCGCTGAGTCTGCCTATTATGAGTCACTGCATGAATTGCCATTAATCGCGAATACGATTGCGCGTAAACGTCTGTATGAAATGAATGTGGTTATTTCAGATACCGCGGAGTACGGTAACTATCTGTTCTCTTTTGCCGCCGTGCCGATGTTAAAAGAGTTTATGACGACGTTGCAAAGTGGCGATTTAGCGAAGCATGTTCCAGATAGTGGGACAGATAATGCTCAATTGCGTGATATCAATGAAGCCATTCGTCAGCACCCTATTGAGATTGTCGGTAAGAAATTAAGAGGGTATATGACGGATATGAAAAAGATTGCTGTTGCCAACTAATTTTTCGTCGCTCTTTACGCGATAAGTGCGTTGGCTGCACTCGGTTACCCAAGTCACATACTAATGTATGCTCCTTGGGATAACCTCCTTTGCCGCCTTCTTCTCACGCAAATAGCTTAGAAAAATAAGTACTAATATATTTTAAAAGATAAAACAGAATATAAGTTTATTATCTTGAAATAGATAGCTTAGAAAAATAAGTGCTAAATATATTTTAAAAAGATAAAACCACATATCTATCAATTTGATATGTGGTTTTTATTTAAATAAATCAGAATGTGAGCCAGTTCTGTCAAAATGAACAGTATCATTGTCTATTTTATAAATAAGTAGCCAATCAGGTTCGATATGAAGATCTCGACGAGGCTTCCAGTTTCCTGTTAATGGATGATCTTTCAATTGAGCAGGTAGTCGTTTTCCTTGCACTAATAGTAATATAATCTCTTTTAGTTTATTAATATCCTTTCCTCGCTTTTCTGCGAGTTTTAAGTCTTTTTTAAATTGTCCTGAATAACTCACTTTTCGCATTTAGATATCCAATTTTTTGAATAAATCATGGGCATCTTCAGCATAAAAAACATCATCACCTTTATCTGTTTTTGCAAAAGTGTTTAATGTTTTTTCATTTGGTTGTGTTTGATTACTTTCCACATAAACTCGAATGAGATCTCTTAAGATTTGAGAGGCTGGTCTGTGTTTATTTCGAGCTATTGCAACAAAAGCCTCTTTGAGCTCTATATCAACTTTAGTGGCTATTAATTCGCTTTTTATACTCATAATATACACCTCCATATTTGTTTGAATATTATACAAAGTAAAACTTTATTAAACAAGGTTAAACTTCCTTTACCTAGAGAAATAAAGCTCAAAAAACTGAACCATTTTCCTATGCGCTTTCTGCTACAATGACTCCCCGTGATATTCTTGGTTAATGAAGTTTGGAAAAAGTATGCGATTAAATCCCGGTCAGCAAAAAGCAGTTGAATATGTGTCAGGTCCTTGTCTGGTCTTGGCGGGAGCCGGCTCGGGTAAAACACGGGTGATAACCAATAAAATTGCTTACCTTATTCGTCAATGCCGTTATTCTGCTAAGCAGATTGCTGCGGTGACTTTTACCAATAAAGCGGCGCGTGAAATGAAAGAGCGTGTTGCTCAAACATTGGGAAAACAAGAGGCGAAAGGATTAATGATCTCGACCTTCCATACATTAGGATTGGAGATTATTAAGCGAGAATACAAAGCATTAGGCATAAAATCCAACTTTTCTTTGTTTGATGATCAAGACCAATCCGCATTATTAAAAGAATTAACGGTAGATTTATTAGAAGAAGATAAAGATTTGCTATCACAGTTAAAGAGTCAAATCTCTAACTGGAAAAATGACATGCTCACACCTGAGCAAGTGATTGGTAGAGCACAATCGCAACAAGATCATACTTTTGCCGAGTGCTTTCGACGTTATGAGCAACATTTACTAAGCTGTAATGTATTGGATTTTGATGACTTAATCAGTAAGCCTACCTTGCTATTACGTACTAATGAAGAAGTTAGGGCGCGCTGGCAACAGCGTATTCGTTATCTGCTGGTGGATGAATATCAAGATACCAATACAAGCCAATATGAGTTGGTGAAATGGTTAGTGGGCGAAAGAGCCCGTTTCACTGTGGTGGGGGATGATGATCAGTCTATTTATTCATGGCGTGGTGCGCGTCCCCAAAATCTGGTGCTATTGCAAAAAGATTTCCCACAGCTAAATGTGATCAAACTGGAACAAAACTATCGCTCATCAGGGCGTATTTTAAAATCAGCTAATATTTTAATTGAAAATAATCCCCATGTATTTGAAAAACGGCTGTTTTCAGAATTAGGTTATGGGGATGAGCTACGAGTATTAACCGCTAATAATGAAGAGCATGAAGCTGAGCGTGTAGCGGGGGAACTGATTGCCCATCATTTTATTAATAAAACTAATTATAAAGATTACGCAATACTCTATCGAGGTAATCACCAGTCGCGTATTTTTGAAAAGTATTTGATGCAAAATCGCATTCCTTATCGCATTTCGGGTGAAACCTCGTTTTTTTCCCGTGAAGAGATCAAGGATATTTTGGCTTACTTAAGAGTGATCACTAATCCGGATGATGATGCTGCATTCTTACGTATCGTCAATAAGCCTCGTCGTGAAATAGGCCCGATGACTATCCAAAAGTTGGGGGAGTGGGCTAAAGTCCGTGATAAAAGCTTATTTAATGCCTGTTTTGACTTGGGATTAAGCCAAACGTTAACAGGGCGAGGTTTAAGTGCATTACAGGCTTTTTCACAGTGGATGGCGCGAATTGTACAACAATCAGAGCGTGAGCCTTTGCTCGCTGTACGTGATTTGCTTCATGAAATGGATTATGAAAGTTGGTTATATGAAACCTCTAGTAGCGCGAAAGCAGCTGAAATGAGAATGAAAAATATTAACCAGCTTTTTTCTTGGATGAGTGAAATGCTTGAGGGGGATGAGCTACATGAACCCATGACGCTCTCTCAAGTGGTCAACCGTTTTACTCTGCGCGATATGATGGAGCGTGGCGAAACCGATGAAGAGTTAGATCAAGTGCAATTAATGACACTTCACGCCTCAAAAGGACTGGAATTTCCACATGTTTTTCTGGTTGGCATGGAAGAGGGGATCTTGCCTCATCAAAGTAGTATCGATGAAGATAACGTTGAAGAAGAGCGGCGTTTAGCTTATGTCGGTATTACTCGAGCACAAAAGACATTAACTTTCACATTATGTAAAGAGCGGCGTCAATACGGTGAATTAATTCGTCCAGAGCCCAGTCGTTTTCTATATGAATTGCCTCAAGACGATCTCCATTGGGATACCAATAAAAAGAAAGTGTTAAGTGCTCAAGAAAAGCAAGAAAAAGGGCAAAAAGGGGTCGCTGGGCTTAAAGCGATGCTGGCGAGACATAAACCTTAGCTGTCTGTCAGTAAAAAATAAAATCCCTTACTTGCATGATAAGTAAGGGATTATTTTGAATCTGGTTAGACGTTTTAACCTATGCGTGAGTTATTTTGCTCTTCAAGCATTAATGGCCAATGAACGTAGCTTTGTAACTGTATCTCTTCATGAAGATTTTCCGCACGTAAAGGATGTTCAGCAATCCATTGATGTGGCAAGGTAATGATTAATTTTTCATCTTCCGTACGTAAACGCAGTGCAGGTAAAGTATCATCACGACGACGACTGGCAAAAATAATTGCTAGGCGAAGTAAACGTACCAAGCGGTATGCTTGATTTATCGGTAGCGCATTTTGCTGATTCAAAGGTGCGAGATCGATAATCCCCTTCTGATTTCTTAAAAATGAGGCGATTAAACGTCGTTGCGCGGGTGTATAACCAGGTAAATCAAGGTGAGAAACTAAATAACTGGCATGTGAAGGCGCTTGGCGAAAATCAACACTTAAGCCGATTTCATGTAAGGCACAAGCGCTGGAAAGTAGCTCTCGACAGCGATTATCTAATTGCCAACTTTTACTGACTTGAATGAAAAAATGCTCTGCTAATTGTTGAACACGATGGGCTTGCTCAATATCAATTTGGAAACGGCGCTGAATATTACGCAAAGTACGTTGGCGAATATCTTGCTCAATAGGTAAATGCAACATACCGTAGACTAAACCTTCACGTAGTGCACCACCGGCTAAGATCATATTTTCAATATGCAGGGTTTCAAAAATAGCGATCAGAATGGCTAATCCGCTAGGGAAAACAAGCGCTCTTTCGAAAGTAAGGCCTTCGATTTCTAACTCTTCAAGCTTGCCACACTCAATGGCTTTTTGTTTCAGTCGCTCTAATTTAGGTAAGGTAATTAATTCATCCATTCCTTGAGCAATCATGATCTCTTGTAATGCTTGAACGGTGCCCGATGCCCCTACACAAACCTGCCAACCTTGTTGAATAAGTTTTTCTGCCACAGGTGCAAGGATAGCTTTTGCTGCCTGTTGTGCTTGAGCAAAGTTTTCTTCTGTTAATGAGCGATCGCTAAAATAGCGCTCTAGCCATGTTACACAACCCATGCTCAAACTCATTAGCTGTGTTGTTTTAGCCCCCGTACCGGTGACTAATTCTGTGCTACCGCCACCAATATCTACCACCAAGCGCTGTTCTGCACCACCCGTTGTATGGGCAACACCACGATAGATAAGGCGTGCTTCTTCCTCACCACTGATAACATGAACCGTATTGCCTAATATTTCAGACGCTTTAGCGACGAAAATATCTGCATTTTTAGCAATACGTAAGGTCGCAGTTGCAACGACTCGGATTTGTTCTGCGGGAATATCTCTGAGATATTCAGAAAACAGTCGCAAGCATTGCCAACCACGCTCCATAGCCTGCTCTGACAGCTCGTTTTCTTTATTTAGGCCAGCAGCAAGTCTGACTTTACGTTTAACGCGAGATAATACTTGGATAGATCCCGCGATTTCACGAACGACTAACATATGAAAGCTGTTAGAGCCTAAATCGATAGCAGCATAAAGTGATGAGGATTTCAGCATAATTTATGAGTGACTCGGGCGTTTATTACGGTTATTACGTTGAGTATTATTTCCTCTACGAGGTGCCGAATTATTACGACGAGGCTGACCTTGACGAGGACGATGACGACGTTTTGGCTCAGGTAAATCAGTTAATAATGCATCACTGTTATATTTACTAACAGGAATAGCATGTTGAATATAGGTCTCAATCGCCGGTAAATTCAACGCGTATTCTTCACAGGCTAAGCTAATTGAGTTACCACTTTTACCCGCACGTCCAGTTCTACCTATACGGTGTACATAATCTTCACAGTCATCAGGTAAATCATAGTTAAAGACATGTGTTACAGAAGGTATATGAAGACCACGAGCTGCAACATCGGTTGCCACAAGAATATCAATATTACCTTGGGTAAAATCTTCTAGGATACGCAGACGTTTTTTCTGTGGCACGTCACCTGTTAATAGACCTACGCGGTGTCCATCTGCGGCAAGATGCGCCCAAATATCATCACAACGATGTTTGGTGTTAGCAAAAATAATACAGCGCTCTGGCCACTCTTCTTCAATTAAGGTTTGCAGAAGACGCATTTTTTCTTCATTAGAAGGATAGAACAGCTCTTCTTTTATGCTAAACCCAGTTTTTTGTTCAGGTTCAACTTCTACATATTCAGGGTTATTCATCTGCTCGAAAGCTAACTCTCTGACACGATATGAGAGTGTGGCGGAAAAGAGCATATTCATACGCTCTGCGGCATTTGGCATGCGACGGAATAACCAGCGAATATCTTTAATAAAGCCCAGATCGTACATTCTGTCTGCTTCATCAAGTACGACAACTTGAATAGCGTTAAGATTAATGTGACCTTGTTTTACATAGTCAATTAAACGGCCCGTGGTACCGATAACGATATCTACACCGTTATTTAATACTTTAAGTTGTTCGTCATAGCCATCTCCACCATAGGCTAGACCCATTTTAATACCAGTGCTTTGTGCTAAAGGTTGTGCATCTGTATAAATTTGCACAGCTAATTCGCGCGTTGGCGCCATAATCAGTGCACGAGGTTGATTCTTTTCATGCCCTTCTTTTGCAGGGTGAGTTAAAAGATAATGAAACGTCGAGGTTAAAAACGCCAACGTTTTTCCTGTTCCTGTTTGGGCTTGCCCAGCAATGTCATGACCTTTCACAGTGATAGGTAACGTCAATGCCTGAATTTGTGTACAATTAGAGAACCCTTTTTTCTCAAGGGCTTCTATCACTTTTGGATGCAAGGCGAAGTCGGAAAACTTCTTTTCTGTCAAATATGTTTTGCTCATAATGTAATAGAATATCAGTTATAGGTTGCATTACAAAAGGATATCCGCTGAAATGCTGATAGTCTTTTGTTATTTAATGTTACACTGGTACGGTCAATATTATTCTTTGGAGTAGAACAATGAGCGATAAAATCCTTCACTTATCTGACAACACATTCGATGTTGATGTATTACAAGCAACCGGCCCCGTGCTCGTTGATTTCTGGGCTGAATGGTGCGGCCCATGTAAAATGATTGCTCCTATTCTAGATGAAGTTGCAACAGAATACGCGGGTAAATTAACAGTTGCGAAGCTAAATATCGATGAAAACCCTGCGACAGCACCAAAATACGGTATTCGTGGTATCCCTACACTGATTTTATTCAAAAATGGTGCAGTTGCTGCGACTAAAGTTGGTGCATTGTCAAAAACTCAATTAAAAGAGTTCTTAGACGAAAACATCTAATTTGATTTAAAGCACCAAAATAACGAAGGACGTTTAGTTCTTGTTGGTATTTCTGTTACTGACCGCTAGACGTCCGCTTCGAAGCATGATAAGTTAGCGCCACTTACTTACATAATATAGCGGATTTTATTGGTCATATGATATGACATGGTTAATAAGTCTGAGATATTAAATATCAGGTTCAGATTGTTAGAGCTTTGATATAAACTATTTGAATATTGTATTTGAATAAACTATAAGTAATCTGAATTCATCTAACCAGTCCGGTTGTCTTAGAATAATCTATAGTATTCAAGGAATATAATTTTTCTATATATGTTCCTAACCCATAACTGAAAGTACAATCATCTTGTTACGGCAATGGATGTCACTTTCTGGGGACAGTGTTGTGACTGGTCTATATAGCATTAACATGCTTTCTAACATTATCACGATGTTTATACTGATGTTATAAAGTAGTAATCTGTAATTTTACACATGACGAAACTGACAGCGATTCGCTGTTATACTATTCACGTTCATAGTTCGAGAGTTACCCCGAGTTATTAAGAACCCACCATTATGAATCTTACCGAATTAAAAAATACGCCGGTATCAGAACTGATAGCACTTGGCGAAAATATGGGGCTAGAGAACCTAGCTCGAATGAGAAAACAAGACATCATTTTCTCTATCTTGAAGCAACATGCCAAAAGTGGAGAAGATATTTTCGGTGATGGAGTGCTGGAAATACTACAGGATGGCTTTGGCTTCCTACGTTCCTCAGACAGTTCCTACCTTGCTGGCCCAGATGATATCTATGTTTCTCCAAGTCAAATCCGTCGTTTTAACCTTCGCACTGGTGATACCATAGCAGGGAAAATTCGCCCACCTAAAGAAGGTGAACGCTATTTTGCCCTCCTTAAAGTGAATGAAGTTAACTTTGACAAACCAGAAAACGCCCGCAGTAAAATCCTCTTTGAAAACTTAACACCATTACATGCTAATAACCGCTTACGTATGGAACGTGGTAATGGTTCTACCGAAGATTTAACTGCCCGCGTACTCGACTTGGCTGCACCTATTGGTCGTGGACAACGTGGTTTAATCGTTGCCCCACCAAAAGCGGGTAAAACAATGTTGCTACAAAATATTGCGGCTAACATTGCTCATAACTATCCTGATTGCGTATTAATGGTACTTCTTATTGATGAACGTCCTGAAGAAGTCACAGAGATGCAACGTTTAGTTAAAGGTGAAGTTATTGCCTCTACCTTTGATGAGCCAGCATCTCGTCATGTGCAAGTAGCGGAAATGGTTATTGAGAAAGCCAAGCGTTTAGTAGAACATAAAAAAGACGTTATCATTTTATTAGACTCTATTACTCGTTTAGCCCGTGCTTATAACACCGTAGTACCTTCTTCAGGAAAAGTATTAACCGGTGGTGTGGATGCGAACGCGCTACATCGTCCAAAACGTTTCTTCGGGGCTGCTCGTAATGTAGAAGAAGGTGGTAGTTTAACCATTATTGCGACTGCATTGGTTGATACTGGCTCTAAGATGGATGAAGTTATCTACGAAGAGTTTAAAGGTACAGGTAATATGGAATTACACCTGTCGCGTAAGATTGCAGAAAAACGAGTATTCCCAGCAATTGATTACAACCGTTCAGGAACACGTAAAGAAGAATTACTGACATCGCAAGATGAGTTACAAAAAATGTGGATCCTGCGTAAAATTATCCACCCAATGGGTGAGATTGATGCAATGGAATTCCTCATTAATAAATTAGCGATGACAAAAACAAATGAAGAATTCTTCGACTTTATGAAACGCTCATAAAGTGTTATTACAAAATTGAGAGAGACAACAAAAAAGAAAAAATTGTGTTGATGATAGAAAAATAAGTGATATCACACCAATTTAGAGGTTGTTAAACTCATTTACTTTGTGTAATTAACGATATGATAAAAACGCCACAAGTCAGTGGCGTTTTTTTTACATTGGACTTAGGTCTTTTATTATCATCGCAAAATGATAATTTGGTATGTATATTGCATATTTATAGTTTTAATAAAAATAGCGATAACATCAATAAAAATAGTTAAGGAAAATTTATTATTGATAAAGGGTGGTGGGTTACTGAGTAAACTCGTCGTGGTACAAGCTGGAGAAAGAATAAAAAACACATGGATGGGTAAATAACCAGCTATATTTATTATAGAGAACAGTACTGTGGATATACTAAAAATGAGCACAAATGTTTTTTACGTGTTCCTATTTTCTTTCGCTTTCCTATTTGTAGCTCGTAAGGTGGCAAAGAAGATTGGACTCGTAGATAAACCTAACTATCGTAAACGACATCATGGGTTGATCCCCCTTGTAGGTGGGATTTCAGTCTATTTTGGTATTGTTTTCGCTTTTTATGTTTCAGATATCTACATTCCTCACAAAGAGTTGTATTTGATTTGTGCGGGGATACTTGTTTTTATCGGTGCGCTTGATGATCGTTATGATATCAGTGTCAAAATCAGGGCAACTATCCAAGCATTAGTGGGTATTGCTATGATGGTATTCGGTGGTTTAAAACTTGAATCACTTGGTCATGCTTTTGGGCCTTGGGATATGCATTTAGGGCCTTTTGGTTATATCGTCACGCTATTTGCTGTTTGGGCTGCAATCAATGCCTTTAATATGGTGGATGGTATTGATGGTTTATTAGGCGGTCTTTCTTGCGTTTCGTTTGGTGCGCTGGGTATTTTACTTTACCAAAGTGGAAGCTCTGCACTTGCGTTTTGGTGCTTCTCATTTATTGCCGCGATTTTACCTTATATCATGTTAAACCTTGGTGTTTGTGGTAAAAAATTTAAAGTCTTTATGGGCGATGCGGGAAGTACGCTAATAGGCTTTACTATTATTTGGCTATTAATTTCCTCTACTCAAGTTGATCCTCATCCAATCAATGCGGTTACTGCATTATGGATCATTGCTATTCCTCTTATGGATATGGTGGCAATTATGTACCGCCGTTTACGTAAAGGAATGAGTCCTTTTTCACCAGACCGTCAACATATCCACCATTTAATTATGCGAGCAGGTTTTACCCCTCGCCAAGCTTTTGTTTTGATCACGCTTGCAGCCGCGGTGTTGGCCGCTATTGGTATTATTGGTGAAAACTTATCTTTTGTACCAGAATGGGTAATGTTGGCATTGTTTTTGCTTGCTTTTGTTATGTACGGTTATTGCATTAAACGCGCGTGGCGAGTCGCTCGTTTTATTAAACGATATAAACGTCGCCTACGTAAAGCGACACAACTTAAGCATTAAATAAGCAGAGGTCTTTTAACGTGATGAACTCGGAAAATAACGTCTCCCGACAGGGGTTTTCACCCGATAATGAACTCGATATTCGAGGTCTTTGTTGTGCACTATGGTCAGGAAAACGCTGGATAATAGGGTTCGCGCTGCTTTTTGCGCTGATTGCATTAGGGGCATCTTACTTGATGCAACCTAAATGGAGCGCTATTGCGATGACAGAGAGACCTACTGTGAATAATTTAGGTAGTTATTATTCTCAGTCTCAGTTCTTACGTAATCTTGATACGCAAATTAATCCGTCTGTGACTGTTTCCCAGTTAAGTATCCCTGATGAAGCTTATCAAGAGTTTGTAACACAGATTTCAGCTTTTGATACGCGACGTGAGTTTTGGTTGCAAACGGATTATTACAAACAACGTAAAGAAAACGATGCGCAAGCAGATGCGGCATTATTAGATGAGCTCATCAATAATATTCAATTTACACCGGCTGATGAGAAGAAATTGGTTAATGATCAATTGAAACTCATTGCTGAAACGGCCAACGATTCGAGTCAACTGCTCAATGAATATATTGCTTTTGCGAATAAACGTGCCGCAGAGCATCTAAATGAAGAAGTGATTGCCGCATGGGCAACTCGAACACAATCGATGAAAGCCTTAGTGAAACGCCAAGAAATGGCTGCTCAAGCTGCTTATCAACGACAAATTAATTTACTCAAACAATCGATTAAAGTTGCTGAGAAACAAGGTATTTCTCAAAAACAGACCTCGATTGCGATAGATGAATTACCGGATTCGAAGCTGTTTCTACTCGGCGTGCCTTTATTGCAATCACAGTTAGAAACATTAATGGCAACAGGACCAGATTTTGATAGTGATTATGATCAAAATACGGCAATGTTATCCACCCTCGCGGTAGGTGCTAAATTACAAGATAACTTCCAAACTTACCGTTTCTTACGTACACCTGAAGATCCTGTGAAACGAGATAGTCCTCGCCGTGCCTTTATGATGGTGCTTTGGGGTGCTATTGGTGTTTTAGTGGGCGCGGGTGTGGCATTAGTCAGACGTAGTTCATTAAAAAAATAATCATTATTACCTTTTTATCATTTTAATAATAACGAGACATCAGGTGTATTTTCACCTGATGCCCCTGAGAATAAGGGCATATTGCTTTCCCAAAAATAAGCAATATAACAAAGAAAAAAGAGAGCCACTGTGAAAGTGTTGACTGTTTTTGGCACACGCCCTGAAGCGATCAAAATGGCACCTTTAGTGCACGCTTTAGCAAATGATGATTCGTTTGAGGCGAAAGTTTGTGTTACGGCCCAACATCGAGAAATGCTTGATCAGGTATTAAATCTTTTCGAGATCAAACCAGATTATGATCTCAATATTATGAAACCAGGACAAGATTTAACAGATATAACCTGTCGCATTTTAGAAGGTTTAAAACCTGTTCTAGCGTCATTTCAACCTGATGTTGTGTTAGTACATGGTGATACAACCACCACCATGGCGGCAAGCCTTGCTGCTTTTTATCAACAAATCCCCGTCGGTCATGTTGAAGCGGGATTACGTACCGGTAATCTCTATTCTCCTTGGCCAGAAGAAGCGAATCGGACAATTGCTGGCCATTTGGCGATGTACCATTTTGCTCCCACTGAAACTGCAAAGTTAAATCTGGTGCGAGAAGCGGTTGCGGATAAAAATATTTTTGTTACCGGCAATACCGTTATTGATGCGCTATTTTGGGTTAGCGAGCGAGTGATGGGAAATCAAACCCTGCTCGATGAACTTGCTGTGCAATATCCCTTTATTCAGCCAGAAAGAAAGATGATCTTAGTTACGGGACATCGCAGAGAAAGCTTTGGGGGTGGTTTTGAGCGCATTTGCCAAGCATTAGCAGAGATTGCATTGGCTCACCCCGATGTTGAAGTTGTCTATCCTGTTCACTTGAATCCTAATGTAAGTGAACCCGTAAAGCGTATTCTGCATGGAATTAATAATATTAAATTAATTCAACCGCAAGATTACCTGCCTTTTGTTTATTTAATGAACCACGCTTACCTTATTTTAACTGATTCAGGTGGTATTCAAGAAGAGGCGCCTTCATTAGGTAAACCTGTTCTTGTTATGCGCGATACAACAGAGCGCCCTGAAGCAGTTGAAGCCGGTTCTGTGCGTTTAGTGGGTACAGATACTAAACGTATTGTTAGCGAAGTAACCTCTTTATTGACAGACGAAAACGCATATCACCAAATGAGTAAAGCAACAAATCCTTATGGTGATGGTCATGCCTGCCAACGTATTCTTGAAGCATTGAAAAATAATCAGGTGACATTATGAGTTTTGAAACTATTTCTGTTATCGGCCTCGGCTACATTGGATTACCAACAGCGGCAGCTTTTGCCTCTCGTAAAAAAAGTGTTATTGGTGTGGATGTTAACCAACACGCTGTTGATACCATTAATAAAGGTCAAATTCACATCGTTGAACCTGATCTGGATAAAGTGGTAAAACAAGCTGTTGAAGAAGGGCATTTAAAAGCCTATACCACACCACAACCCGCAGACGCTTACCTTATTGCTGTTCCAACTCCCTTTAAAGGCGAACATGAACCTGATCTGGCTTATGTTGAAGCTGCTGCGCGTTCAATAGCACCTGTACTTAAGAAAGGTGATTTGATTATTTTAGAATCAACCTCACCCGTTGGAACAACAGAACAAATGTCACAGTGGCTTGCGCAGGCACGTGAGGATTTAACTTTCCCACATCAACAAGGTGAAAATGCCGATATTGATATCGCTTATTGCCCTGAGCGTGTATTGCCAGGACAAGTGATGGTTGAACTTATCCGCAATGACCGTGTTGTGGGGGGCATGAACCGTAAATCATCAGAGCGTGCCAGCGAGTTATACAAAATTTTCCTTGAAGGTGAATGTGTTATCACTAATGCCCGTACTGCAGAGATGTGTAAGCTAACAGAAAATAGCTTCCGTGACGTGAATATTGCATTTGCTAATGAGTTATCCCTGATTTGTGCTGACCAAGATATTAATGTGTGGGAGCTAATTAGTTTGGCTAATCGTCATCCTCGCGTGAATATTTTACAGCCGGGTCCTGGTGTCGGTGGACACTGTATTGCCGTTGATCCTTGGTTTATCGTGTCTCAAAATCCTAAACAATCACGCTTAATTCATACTGCCCGTTTGGTCAATGATGGCAAACCTGTATGGGTTATCGATCAAGTTAAAGCCGCTGTGGCGGATTGTTTAACTGAAACCGGTAAACGTGCTAACGAGATCAAAATTGCCTGCTTTGGTTTAGCCTTTAAACCTAATATTGACGATTTACGTGAAAGTCCAGCAATGAATATCACCCAACAAGTTGCTAACTGGCATAGTGGGAAAACATTTGCCGTAGAGCCAAATATTCATGAATTACCGACTAAATTAAAAGGTATCACTGAATTAGTCTCTACAGAGCAGGCATTAAAAGAGGCGGATATTGTTTTAATGTTAGTCGACCATCAACAGTTTAAAGCGATACCTGGTAGCCAAGTTACCCAAAAATGGATTGTCGATACAAAAGGAGTATGGCGTTGAGACGTATTTTAGTCACAGGCGGCGCCGGTTTTATCGGCTCCGCGGTTGTTAGACATATTATTGATAACACCAATGACAGTGTCGTCGTGGTAGATAAACTGACTTATGCGGGAAATTTAGAGTCACTTGCCCCTGTGGCAAACAGTGAACGTTACGCGTTTGAACAGGTTGATATTTGCGATCGCGCTGCACTTGATAGTCTATTTGCGCAATATCAACCAGATATCGTGATGCATTTAGCCGCGGAAAGCCATGTTGACCGCTCTATTGATGGGCCGGCAGCTTTTATTGAAACTAATATTGTTGGTACTTACACCTTATTAGAAGCTGCACGTCATTTCTGGTCAGTATTACCTGAAGATAAAAAAGCGGCATTTCGTTTCCACCATATTTCAACTGATGAAGTGTATGGCGATTTAGAAGGAACGGATGATTTCTTTACTGAAACGACACCTTATGCACCAAGTAGCCCTTATTCAGCTTCTAAAGCATCCAGTGACCACCTTGTACGAGCATGGTTGCGTACCTATGGCTTGCCAACATTGATCACCAATTGTTCAAATAACTATGGCCCTTATCATTTTCCTGAGAAATTAATCCCGCTGATTATTTTGAATGCAATTTCAGGAAAACCACTGCCTGTTTATGGCAAAGGTGAACAAATTCGCGATTGGCTCTATGTTGAAGATCATGCCCGTGCATTGTATTTAGTGGCAACAACGGCCCAACCGGGTAAAACATATAATATTGGTGGTCATAACGAACGCCGTAATATTGATGTAGTGACAACTATTTGTGAATTGCTCGAAGAGTTGCATCCTAATAAACCTGCTGGTGTGGCGAAATATGTTGATTTAATTACCCATGTAAAAGACAGACCGGGTCACGATCTACGCTATGCTATTGATGCCGCTAAAATTGCAGCAGAGTTAGGTTGGAAACCACAAGAGACCTTTGAGTCAGGTATTCGTAAGACGGTATTGTGGTATTTAAATAACCAAACTTGGTGGCAACGAGTACTAGATGGCTCTTATGCAGGAGAGCGTTTAGGACTGGGTGATTGATTACGTGAAGGATAAATGATGAAAGGTATTATTTTAGCGGGTGGCTCTGGTACACGCTTACATCCGATAACGAAAGGGGTATCGAAACAGCTGTTACCTATCTATGATAAACCCATGATCTATTATCCGCTCTCAGTACTTATGTTAGCGGGAATTCGTGATATTTTGATTATCACCACTCCTGATGATCTCACTTCATTTCAACGTTTATTGGGTGATGGCTCTGCATTTGGTGTCCATCTGCAATATAAAGTTCAGCCATCTCCTGATGGCTTAGCTCAAGCCTTTATTTTAGGGGATGAGTTTATTGGTGATGAGCACTGTTGTTTAGTCTTAGGCGATAATATCTATTTTGGTCAAGGGTTTAGCCCCAAACTAAAACAAGTTGCTCAACGTCAGCGGGGCGCAACAGTATTTGGTTATCAAGTGATGGATCCGGAGCGCTTCGGTGTTGTTGAATTTGATGATGATTTCAAAGTGCTGTCAATAGAAGAAAAACCTCAACAGCCTAAATCGAATTGGGCGGTCACTGGGCTTTATTTCTATGATAACCGCGTGGTTGATTTTGCGAAAAAGGTGAAACCTTCTGTTCGTGGTGAGCTTGAGATAACCTCGATTAATCAGATGTATCTTGAGTGTGGTGAGCTTAATGTGGAGCTATTGGGACGCGGTTTTGCTTGGTTAGATACGGGGACTCACGATAGTTTAATTGAAGCCAGTACTTTTGTACAAACCGTTGAAAAACGTCAAGGTTTTAAAGTGGCGTGTCTGGAAGAGATCGCTTGGCGTAATGGTTGGTTAACTGACGAACAAGTCAGAGAAAGCGCAAAATCACTCGCCAAAACAGGTTATGGCCGCTATCTATTGGATTTATTACATGTCCGTCCTCGCCAATATTAATTATCTTGAGTGGGAGAGCGATTTTTTCTCCCTCAATACAGGCCGTCTTGAGTTTAGTGCTCAAGCGCCTGTTTTAACACAAGATAGGCTTGAGCAATTTACGGTTGTTCATGCCAAAGTTGCTTCCTATGATCTTCTACTGATTGATAACTTAACGCAATTAGGATTTCAATTCGCTGAAGGTGAAATAGATTTCAAATTGCCAATTGGCACAGAAAATGCTTGTGAAAATATTGCTGAAATACATTTTCGCACTGCCAATGAAACTGATATCCCATTATTAATGACAACGGCTTCTGCGGCTTTTGTACAAAGTCGCTTTCGAGCGCCATGGTATCAAGAAGGTGATAGCAGCCGTTTTTATGCATTATGGGTAAAAAAAGCGGTTTTAGGCACTTTCGATGATAGCTGTTTATTGACGATGGATCGCGAAAATAAGGTTACAGGGTTTGTAACATTACGTCGGATTTCTGAGAGTGAAGCAAGAGTGGGATTACTTGCTGTAATGCCCAATAGAACAGGACAAGGCATTGGTAAGCAACTGATGTCGGTGGCGAAGTATTGGTGTCAACAGCAAGGTCTATCAACCCTCTATGTTGCAACACAAATTAGCAATATTGCAGCTTCGCGTTTATATACACAAAGCGGTGCTTTAATTGATAGCACTACTTATTGGTTATACAGGGGATAATATGATTCCGTTTAATAAACCACCCGTTGTTGGCACAGAATTAGAGTATATGAAACAGGCGATGGAAAGTGGCAAGCTCTGTGGTGATGGCAACTTCACAAAAAAATGTGAAAAGTGGTTAGAAGAACAATTTCATTGTCATAAGACGCTGTTAACACCTTCTTGTACAGCATCGTTAGAAATGGCGGCTATTCTTCTGGATATCAAACCCGGCGATGAAGTGATTATGCCGAGTTTCACTTTTGTTTCGACTTCGAACGCCTTTGTTTTACGTGGTGCAACTATTGTGTTTGTCGATATTCGTCCAGATACCATGAACCTTGATGAAACAAAAATTGAAGCGGCGATTACGGAGAAAACGCGTGCGATAGTGCCCGTTCATTACGCAGGTGTTGCCTGTGAAATGGATACCATTATGGCGATCGCCAAAAAGCATAACCTGTTTGTCGTTGAAGATGCTGCGCAAGGGGTAATGTCGACTTATAAAGGCAAAGCCTTAGGAACTATCGGTCATATTGGTTGCTATAGTTTTCATGAGACGAAAAACTATTCATCAGGTGGTGAAGGTGGGGCAACACTGATTAACGATCCGGCTTTAATTAATCGTGCGGAAGTGATCCGTGAAAAAGGCACCAATCGTAGTCAATTTTTCCGTGGGCAAGTTGATAAATACACTTGGCGTGATATTGGCTCTAGCTATTTGCTGTCTGATTTGCAAGCCGCTTATCTTTGGGCGCAACTCGAACAAGCCGATAAAATTAATGAACGTCGTTTAGCATTCTGGCAAATCTATTACGATGCATTAACGCCGTTAGCCGAACAAGGTTTGTTAACATTGCCTGTTGTACCAGACGGTTTAGAGCATAATGCCCATATGTTCTATATTAAACTTAATGATATAGAGCAGCGTACGGCTTTTAATGAGTATATGAAAGCACAGGGCGTCTTAACGGTATTCCACTATGTATCACTGCATACGAGTCCTGCCGGAATGAAATTTGGTCGTTTTGATGGTAAAGATATTTTCACTACACAAGAGAGTGAACGCTTGGTGCGCTTACCGATGTTCTATAACATGACTGAAGAAGAGCAGCAAACCGTTATTCATCATATTCGTCATTTCTTTGCTTGATATGTCGTTAGCTAAAGCTTCAATTTGGACAGCTGGGTCAACCTTGATAAAAATCGGGGCTGGCCTGTTGGTCGTAAAGTTATTGGCGGTCTCCTTTGGTCCCTCCGGAGTGGGACTTGCGGGTAACTTCCGCCAATTAATTACCGTTCTTGGTGTACTGTCAGGGGCGGGTATTTTTAATGGTGTAACAAAATTGATTGCGCAATATCAAGATGATGCAGTACAACGCAAAAATGTGTTGGGTACATCATCATCAATGATATTGCTGTTTTCTACACTACTTGCCATTTTATTTCTTATTTTTACCACACCAATTAGTCGCGTTTTATTTGGTGATGACTATCTGCAATATCTAGATATTGTCAGAATGGTTGCCTTTATTCAGATGGGGATTGCCTATGCCAACTATTTTCTGGCGATATTAAAAGGTTATCGAGATGCATCTGGAAACGCTTTAGCGATTATTGCGGGAAGTTTAATTGGTGTTATTGCCTATTATCTCTGTTATCTCGTTGCAGGTTATCACGGTGCATTAATTGGCTTAGCTTTAGTACCTGCACTGATTTTATTGCCAGCGATGGTTATCTTAATAAAACGTAAGCGCTTTGCTCTCAGTGAATTAAAACCAAGTTGGGATAAAGCTATCGCCAGTCATCTTGGCAAATTTACCATTATGGCGCTACTGACTTCTATCACTTTACCCGTCGCTTATATCATGATGCGTAACTTGTTAGCAGAACATTATAGCTGGGATGATGTTGGCATTTGGCAAGGGGTTAGCAGTATATCGGATGCTTATCTACAATTTATTACAGCATCATTTTCTGTTTACTTATTACCCACACTTTCACGATTAACGCAAAAAAGTGAGATAGCCAAAGAGATAACCAAGTCACTGAAATTCGTCTTGCCAGCGGTGGCAGTGGCTAGTTTTATGGTTTGGTTATTGCGAGATTTTGCCATTTGGTTGCTATTTTCTGAAAAATTTATCGCTATGCGAGAGTTATTTGCTTGGCAACTGGTTGGTGATGTGTTGAAAGTAGGGGCTTATGTTTTTGGCTATCTGGTGATTGCAAAGGCTGCTTTACGTTTTTATATTCTGACAGAAGTGAGCCAATTTGCCTTATTAACGCTTTTTTCACGCTGGCTTATTCCTGAACATGGTGCTTTAGGTGCAGCTCAAGCCTATATGGCAACCTATATTATTTACTTCCTTCTCTGTAGTTCTGTTTTCGTGATTTATTGCAGGCGCAAATGACAACTTTGATTTACGTACTAGGTTCAGACATTGTGCATCATAACAACACAATGTTATGCTTTTTTAACGACCACCTCGTGACTGAGGCGGCATTAACGTATAAACCTCGTTTTATCGTTGCCAGTAAAGATAACTCGTTATCATCACTTTATCCTCATTTAGAGATTGAGTGTTTAGCGGATAAAAAACAAGTCGCGCAGAGAGTGGTAGCATTAGCTAAAGCAGATAGAAAACAACGTTTTCTATTTCTGGGGCAATTTAATGCGCCTATTTGGCTTGCTTTATTGATGGGCAAAATTAAACGTCATCAATTCTGGTGGCATATTTGGGGTGCTGATCTTTATCAGGATGCTAAGCAATTAAAATTTAGACTGTTTTATCTATTGCGTAAACTCGCGCAAAAACGGGTTGGACGTGTGTTTGGTACACGGGGTGATCTAAATTATTTTGCTCAATCAAATGTTAATATCCCCGCGAATTTGCTCTATTTCCCAACAAGAATGGATCCGGCGCTGACGCTTACAGAAAAGAAGGCCGTTGATCCTCAGCATATTACCATTGTATTAGGTAACTCAGGCGATAAATCTAACCGCCATATCGATGCTTTAAATGCGATTGCTGAACAATTTGGTCATAAAGTAAAAGTGATCATTCCTATGGGATATCCCGCTAATAACGAGGATTATATTCAGCAAGTATCTGATGCAGCGACAAACTTATTTCCAACAGAACACGTTGAGATATTACGACATAATCTTGCCTTTGATGATTATCTCGCACTCTTAAAAACCTGTGATTTAGGTTATTTTATTTTCCAACGTCAGCAGGGTATTGGTACGTTATGCCTGTTGATCCAATTTGGGATCCCTTTTGTGATTAGCCGTCAAAATCCATTTTGGCAAGACTTAACAGAGCAAAGTGTTCCCGTTTTCTTCTCTGGTGATAAACTTGATGTGGCGTTAATTGAAGAAGCGCAACGTCAATTATTGCTACTGGATAGGAAGAATATCACCTTCTTTGCACCTAACTTTATCCAAGGTTGGAAGCAATTGATTGAGATGAGCACAGGAGACACCCAATGACATTGGCGCAATTGGGGGGATTAACCCTTGTCTACTTTATCTCGTTGGGGTTTATTTTATTACTGACATACCAAGAGTTTCGTCGGGTACGCTTTAATTTTAATGTCTTCTTTTCCATGCTTTATTTGCTGACATTCTATTTTGGCTTTCCATTAACTTGTTTATTAGTCTTTCAGTTTGATGTGGCAGTTGTTCCTGTCGATGCCTTATTACACGCTCTATTAGCCGCTACTAGCTTTTATGCGATTTATTATGTCACTTATAAGGTAAGACTAAGAAAAGCCACTAGCGAGCCTTCTAGGCCGTTATTTACGATGAATCGGGTAGAGACCAACCTAACTTGGATACTGTTAGCGTTAATTGCTATCGTCACTGTGGGCATATTTTTCTTACAAAATGGTTTCTTACTCTTTAAGTTGAAAACATATAGCCAAATTTTTTCAAGCCAAGTATCAGGTGTGGCGCTAAAACGCTTTTTCTATTTTTTTATTCCTGCAATGCTGGTGGTCTATTTCTTAAAGCCCACACAACAACGTTGGCTTTTTTTCCTTTGTGCAACGGTCGGCTTTGGTATTTTGACCTATGTTATCGTCGGGGGAACACGCGCAAATATCATTATTGCGTTTGCACTATTTTTATTTATTGGCATCGTACGTGGTTGGATAACCTTATGGATGTTAATTGCTGCAGGTGTGATGAGCATTGTCGGTATGTTTTGGTTAGCACTAAAACGTTACGGGCTTGATGTCAGTGGTGCCGAAGCTTTTTATACCTTTTTATATCTGACTCGCGATACCTTCTCTCCTTGGGAAAATCTTGCATTATTGTTGAATAATTACGACAAAATCGAGTTTCAAGGACTCGCACCTATTATTCGTGATTTTTATGTGTTTATCCCTTCATGGGTTTGGCCACAAAGACCAGATGTCGTACTAAATTCAGCAAACTATTTTACTTGGGAAGTGCTTAATTATCATGCAGGACTTGCCATTTCACCAACGTTAATTGGCTCCTTGGTGGTGATGGGGGGAGTTGTATTTATCCCCTTAGGCGCGGTGGTTGTTGGGCTTATTATTAAGTGGTTTGATTGGCTCTATCAGCAAGGTTTAAATGAACACAATCGCTACAAATCTGCCATTCTTCAAGCATTTTGCTTTGGTGCTATTTTTAACATGATTGTTTTGGCGCGTGAGGGCGTTGATTCGTTTGTGTCTCGCGTGGTCTTTTTCTGTTTAGTATTTGGTGCCTGTTTAATTGCAGCCAAACTACTGTATTGGTTATTTGAAAGTGCAGGATTAGTTCGTCACTATGTTATTAATCAAGTGCGCAATAAACCTCGTTTAGAACAAAAGGAAAAGTAATGGATACAAATTCAATTCCGAAGTATTCCATCCGTGGGCACAATATCTGGGGATTTAAAGATATGGCGCATTTTTTGGATTATCTTTATCAAGGTGCGCAAATTAAAAGTGGCTCTTTAATTGCGATTAATGCAGAAAAAATCTTAACCGCAGAAACAGATAAAGGCCTAAATCAGTTATTAGATGAAGCGGATTATTTGTACGCCGATGGCATTAGTGTTGTTCGCGGCATTCGACGTAAATATCCTGATGCACAAGTGTCTCGTATTGCGGGAGCCGATTTATGGGAAGCTTTAATGGAGCGTGCCGGGAAAGAAGGCACACCGGTCTTTTTGGTTGGTGGCAAACCTCAGGTATTGGCGCAGACGGAAAGTAAATTAAAGGCACAATGGAATGTGAATATTGTCGGTAGCCAAGATGGTTACTTTACGCCACAAGATAGAGATGCACTTTTTGAACGTATCAAAGCTTCTGGAGCAAAGATTGTGACCATTGCCATGGGCTCACCTAAGCAAGAGCTATTTATTCGTGCTTGTCGGCAGGTACACCCAGACGCGTTATATATGGGCGTAGGTGGCACTTACGATGTTTTTACAGGGCATGTTAAGCGTGCGCCAAAAGCGTGGCAAAACTTAGGCCTAGAGTGGTTATATCGTTTACTGTCACAACCTAGCCGGATCAAGCGCCAATTTAAGTTATTAAAATTTGTTGGTTATTACTATTCCAATAAATTGTAAGTTGCGTGAGTATTTTTTGTCGGCAATAAGTGTTAAATAGCAAAAATCGCAATCTTTACTGGTATCTTGATTGTTTGATTATTATACTAATGGGGCGTTGAGTGGGTAAAAACGCTCCATTTATCGACGAAATGCACAAACTATCGTCAAACAAACTTTTTTTTTCAAAAAGCACTAGACAGACAGTGCGTAAATCCGTACTATCCTCTCCCGCAACGGCGTGAAGCGCCCGTAGCTCAGCTGGATAGAGCGCTGCCCTCCGGAGGCAGAGGTCTCAGGTTCGAATCCTGTCGGGCGCGCCATTAAAGCGTGCTAAGAGTTACGGTGAAGAGCGTTGTTGTAGAAGTAGTAAGATAGCTGTTATGGTGGCTATAGCTCAGTTGGTAGAGCCCTGGATTGTGATTCCAGTTGTCGTGGGTTCGAGTCCCATTAGCCACCCCATCTTATCTTAGTTTTTGTTTATGCGAGGGTGGCGGAATTGGTAGACGCGCTAGCTTCAGGTGTTAGTGTCCTAACGGACGTGGGGGTTCAAGTCCCCCCCTTCGCACCATAAACAAGATAAGAGCAGTCATTCAGACGGCGAGTAGCGCAGCCTGGTAGCGCAACTGGTTTGGGACCAGTGGGTCGGAGGTTCGAATCCTCTCTCGCCGACCAATAAGAAAAAGCCTCGATATATATCGAGGCTTTTTTGCATTTATTATCAAGCTATTGACAGCAATATTGTATTATTTCATTTATATTGTTGTATCTTCCTTCTGTCCTTTCTCTTTTGTCCTTTTGCTACAGTCCTAAGCACAATAGACCGTTTATCTATGATTTATGATTAAAGCAGGTTGTTGGCTCTTTTAGTTTAAAAAGGGAGATCATTAGGCTATTTGTTTACAGGGCAGTGTAAGTATATTAGTTAAAGATTATTAATAATTTGTATTACCGCCTGATTTTATACTACATAAAAAGAGCATCATGAGAAAGTTAAATGATTTATGTAACCGTATGAATTTAAATGAAATATTTTTTATTGTCGGTAAAAAACAACACATGGTAAATTTGATGTCGCTAAAAGGTGACATATAACTCAATGATTTTTATATATTATATACTGGTGTTAGCTTAACTGTCGTGAAACAGAGACGAGTTAGCAAATTTATTTTTTCTTTTTTATTTAACAATAGCCTGATAAAAATACGCTCTCTGATCTTTTATATTTTAAATACGCCATAAAGGTGAAGGCGCCTAAAAAATTCAATTAGTTAGTTTTATGCTGTTTGGGAATTAATTTTTTATTGGCGGAAAATACAAGTTGGCACGCTAAATGCATTACTTATTCTGTAGATGCTCATTCCACTCCTTATGACAGCATATGACTTCATAAACCTAGGAATGATGCAGAGCCGATTATCGGTGCCTACGTCCACGTTATCGATGAAACACCATTCATCACCAACAGGACGAAACGTTGAGTGAGGCACCATCCGTCTGTAGACCTGATTGTATATTTTATGCACCTGTATTTTTTAATACGGGTGTTTTTTTGTCTGTTTTTTATCTCATCCCTTTTGAATTGATAACACTATCACGCTATTATCCAGCGCAAGGGTAAATAGGGGGTAGTATCACGATGATAAATAACCAAAAAGCGTATCTTGCGCAAGAAAGGCTCTTTTTGATAGATAAGTTTGGCCCATTACTGTTTTTTTTGATCCCGCTGATCATGCTGATTATCGGTGGAAAATCATGGGCGAAGTATGTCGCTTTTCTGTGTCAGGGGATCGCACTGATTTATATCGTGGTGTTTTACCAAGCAAGAAAATATTATTTGTCATTTACACACCAAAATAATAAAGGGATACCTTATCGTTTTTATCGTATCGCTTGGGTCTATTTATTTTTAATTTTGTGTCTTGAAGTAGTACTACTGGTTCAATACGCTTTTTAAAAGTAATAAAAAACCCTCAATTTTGTGTTTGAGGGTTTTGGTCAATAAATGAAATGATGTATTTATTGCAGTGCTTTATTTGTTTTAGGCTCGTCAAAAATAACAGAGTCTTTTTTTAACGTCATTAATAGCGCATCTTTGCGTACTTTGGCTGACTCAACTGATTTATTCTGTTTATCTAGCACATCAGCCAACCACGCAAAATCATGAACATCTGGACGCTGCTTTAATGCATTGCGAAATGCTGTTTCTGCTTGTGCCCATTGCCCTTGTTGCATGGCAATTTGACCGACGGTGCTATTGAGTAATGGTGTCGGACCATGTTGTTTAATTAGTGAGTTAAGCACTTTTAAAATTGAGTCTGGATCGCTGTTTTTTAAGCGCGGTAACAATAAGATCAGGCGTTCATCATAGTGACGTTTGATCCCATCTAAAATGATCGTCTGCGCAGTTTGCGGATCGTTGCACTCAATAAGGTGTTCTGCTAATACAAATCGTAGTCCATTATCATGTTGGATCTTACGAGGCTGTGCCTTCCACCAATTTTTCAGTCCATCACAACCATTTTCGGACATCTTCTGTCCCATCAGCCCAATATAGGCTTGTTGACGTAATTGCTCTAATTCATCATCTGTATGTAGGGCTATTTTCTGCATTGAAGGGATGATATCAAGTAGTGCTTGCCAAGCTTCTGTACGTATATACGCAGTTTCTGCTAAGCGTAATACTTCCGGATGACGAGGCACTTGATTGAGTAATTCATCGACCCCAGTACGAGCAGCATGGTTTTCATTTTGTGCCAGTAAAATGCGCACTCGGGTAATATCAACGGGTAACTGATTGGTATCAGCAAGCTCAGAAGCACGCTCCAGATGTTGCTGTACTCTAAACTCATCACCCCGTTGTTGTGCTGCTTCTGCTGCTAGTAAATAGTTTACTACAGGTTGTTCCGCATAATCGGCATTGCGGCTCATCAGTTTTTCTACTTGTTTGAAATCACCTTCCGCAAGTTTCATTAATGCTAACCGTGTTTGTTTACGTGCTCGGCTGCGTTTGCGCAAAGAGAACCAACTATAGGCTTTAGAGCCTGTACCAATAAAACGACGATAACACCAGCCAAGCAAGAGCAATATCAGTTGCAGTAAGACAAACATGATCACAAGACTGGTAACGCTAGTTTCAATATCCCAATTATCGGTTTGTATAAAGACATAACCTTGATGACCCGCTAATACAGGGCCGAAGATTATCCCTGCAATCAATACCACAAACAGGAGTAAGATCTTGAACATAAATTTATTCTCCTTGTGGTGCTACGGTTGTTGATGTCGTTGTTCCTGATGTTGCACTATCTTGTGCTGCATCAACCGCATAAGGGGCTTGTGTAGCTTCGGCATCTTTAGCTTCAACCGCTTCTGGCTGTGATGTCTCGTTTTGGGTCAGCAAATTACGGATCTGCTTTTCTACTCGTTTTTCTAACAGAGAGAGGCTTTTTAATTCTGTTGGCATTGCGAGAGTAATAGGCTGCTTTTCAAGCTCATTAATACTGTCTAAGAAAGCCGTTGTATTCGGATCGGTGGTATCAAAATAGGCGCGTACCCAAGTAGATACCGCTTCTAATGATTGTTGATAAATCTCTGTTTGATGGCGAGGCACCGCTTGAGATGCAATTAATAAACGAGAGCGGATATTTTCTCGCAGATAAATATCTTGGTTTGGAGCTAATAGTGGAATAGCGGTACTGTCTCGACGACGGATAGTAATAAAGTCATCCATAAAGCTTTTCCAGCTTTTACTGAGGTTTTGCTTCCAGTCAGAAAGCGAGCCTGAAATGGCTTCATCATTTTTATCCATCGGTGAGCCATCACGCTCAAATCCAGATAAGCGTAGGTTATCAACCTGATTAGCTAACTGATTTAATTGTAAAATAGTACCATCATTATCAATTTTGCTCAGCGCGGCTAAGTTGCCAATATCTTCATTAATGGCGCGGCGGATGGCCAATAAGCTTGGGTCATTCATTTCTGCTAAGCTACTATCTGCACCTTTTAATAAACTTACCGCTGTGACGACATCTTGGTCATTCCATAATTTGCGTCCCGCCATTTTTACCATAAAATCAGCTTGCGCTAATAGCCAGCTCTTTACATCTGCACTTGAGATAGCAGCAAATTGCGTTTGTAAATTTTGGATTTGACGCTCAGTAACTTGGCGTTCATTTTGCAGTTTATCAATAGTGAGTTTTTGTGAGTTAAACTGACTGTCAATATTGTCAAAACGTTGTTGATAAGTATCTTGCAATTGTTGTAATTGCGCCAATTGTGATTTTAGCGATTGGTTTTCTGTACTTAGTTTAGTCGCTTGTTGAGTGGTGTAATAATAAAGACCACCACCGATTGCCAGAATAACGAGGATCGCAACGGCACTCCCTATCAAACCTGAACGCTTATTGTTTACAGGTTTTACTTCTTGATAGCGGATATCGTCATCAGCCTTTGATGTACCATTCTGCAAGTCATTTTCATTCGTATTTTTCTGTTCCGTCATATCGGCGTCTCATTTAAGTTCTATATTAATGCATGAAATAAAGCATCATTATTGGCACTTTCAGCAACGGTTATTTTTTTAAAGCCTAATGTGCTAGCTATTGTTGCTAATCGTTTACTGACCACCACTAAATGACTGTCTAACAGCCATGCTTTTTCAGATCCAGCGACTAGATAAAAGAGTTGTTGCAACATTTCGCCACTGGTGACCACAAAGGTATCCACTTGGGCATTTTTCCACTTTAGCGCAAACTCTTCAGATACATAATCAATAAATAGACGCTGATAACATTCACATTCATCAACAATTGCACCGCGTTGACGTAATGTTGTGGCAAGTAGTTCGCGACCACCATTGCCTCTTAGTAGTAGTACTCGCTTGTTTTCTATTTGTTGAAGTGAAGACAAGGCCAGTAGGTCTTCACTGGTTTCTCCAAGTTCTGGATAATATATAGAATGTCCTGTTAATTGCTGAAACTCTTCTGCGGTGCTTTGACCTATTCCATAATAGAATAGCGTATCTGGCCATGATTGTTGTAATTGATTTAGTTGCCAGTTTGCGTACCACACCGCATTTTTAGAAAGTAAAAAAAGGTAATCACCCGTACTTAGCTTATTTAATTTGTTTTCTAATATGGAAAGCTCTTTACCCGCGGCTATTTCTATTAAAGGTGCATGAAAAGCATGCTTTCCCGCATCAATTAAGCGTTGCGTAAGTTGTTCTCCTGCTGGGCTAGGACGAGTGATTAAAATACTCATATCGCTGTATTACCTTGATATACAGCGGTTAAAATCTCTCTAGCTCCTTTATCTAGTAGCTCTTCGGCAAGAGAAATACCAGCTTGCTCTGCATCTTCAGGTGATACTAAGCGTTCGCCACGTAAAATAGTTTCACCATCAGGGGAGCCAACTAATGCTCGTAGCCAAATTTTGCCGTTTTGCCAAATTGCATAACTACCAATAGGTACTTGGCACCCCCCCTCAAGGCGAGTGTTCATCGCGCGTTCTGCTTTTACACAAGTTGCAGTATCTGCGTGGTTAAGGGCGGCTAATAAGGCTTGAGTATCATGATCATCTAAGCGACACTCAATGCCAACGGCACCTTGTCCTACCGCAGGAAGAGATTGTTCCGCAGACAAAGAAGAACGAATACGCTCAGTTAGTTTAAGACGTTTTAAGCCCGCGACAGCAAGAATAATAGCATCATAGTCGCCATTATCGAGTTTACTTAAACGGGTTCCTACATTACCGCGTAAATCACGAATAATTAAATCGGGGCGCAGTGCTTTTAATTGGCATTGGCGACGTAGGCTTGAGGTACCAACGACACTTCCGGCTGGCAGTTGTTCTAATGAATCATAATGATTAGAGACAAAGGCATCACGGGGATCTTCTCGCTCACAAATCGTCACCAATCCCAGACCTTCAGGAAAATCAATGGGGACATCTTTCATTGAATGTACGGCAATATCAGCACGAGAGCTGAGTAGTGCAAGTTCTAGCTCTTTGACAAATAACCCTTTACCACCCACTTTCGCTAATGGAGTATCTAAGATGATGTCGCCTTTCGTGACCATCGGTACTAATTCAACGACTAAGCTCGGATGAGCGATTTGTAGTTGTTCTTTAACATAAAGCGCTTGCCACATAGCAAGAGGGCTTTGGCGTGTAGCAATACGGATGGTACTTTTTGACATAATATTATTATCTCTTCCGAGCGAGTTAGCATAATTTCTGTTTATAAATAAGGCTTTGTTTTAACACTTTAAGGTTCATTTTTCCAGTTAAGGCGTGGTGTGGTAGGGAAACAATGAATCATAAAGAGGTTTTAAATCAATATTAGTGAGATAAAAAATAAAAAAAGGGAATTACAAATAGTAAAAATCGTTATTTTTATCTTTTTACTGTTTTATATCTATATAAAAAGTGTGGTTATTTACAATATTTAAACATTAAATTAATTTATTTAACAATAGTGAGAGGAGAGAAAGGAGAGACTTACAGAATTTTCTGAACACATTGATAAAACAACCATTATTTTAATGTGACCCTTTTCTATCTATTTTTTCTATAATATAAAACCACCCAAAAAATTAACAAAAATATTAATTAATAAAAAAGAAATAAAATAATTAAATAAATAATGAAAATTTAAATTTTATTTAAATAGACAATGATGAAGTTTGAATATGTCTTTAATTAATTTTATTGTTTATGTTGTTATTATTTACTTATTTTTATAGATAACTCATAGAAAAAAGCAATGCTATATATAGTTATTATATATCAATAAGTTATGTTTATTTTTATTTTTTTACTCTTTTTTAGGTAAAGGTAAGTATTTTTTTCAACTTGTTATCACAAGGTAACTCGTCGATTTTAGCTGTTTTATGGCCGATCAACACTTTTTTCTATATGTTTTCTCTATAAGTAAAATAGACTATCTCTATGATATAAAAGTCATTATTCGCTCTGCTTTATACGATTAAGCGACTAAAAAAGCAATTTAGATCTTGGTGCTATATTTTGAGATCCTCTTTACGCCTTGCTTGCAAGGTGTTAAATTGATCACGTTTCCGAGATTTTGTTAGTAAAGTTTTATCTATTAATAATTGAATAATTAAAGCTCGGTAATTTATAAACTCAGATTCTACTATTTTCTTAGTATTGTTCAGGCGAAACTCTTGTATCTTTATATTGAAACACTGAAGCAACGGCTGGATGCGATTAATCAACTCAGGCTGGAACGTGCATTTGCATCGATGAGTGATGTGTTTAAACAGGTGTATGGTTTAATTCCTGTTTTACTGCATTACCACCACCCTCAGTTGCCAGGCTATATTCAAGGAAATGTCCCTCATGGTACATGTTTCTTTGAACCTGATGACGTGCAACGTCAATGGGTCAATAAGCTGACTAATGCATCATGTGATGAGCCAATGAATGGATACACCAGCGGAGAGTTACCTATTACGGGTATCTATTCGATGGGAAGTACTTCCTCGATTGGGCAAAGTCACTGCTCCGATATTGATATTTGGGTCTGTCACCAATCTTGGCTGGACCAAGATGAGCGTGCGCGTTTACAACGTAAATGTTTACTGATCGAACAATGGGCGGGAGAATTAGGTATTGATGTTACTTTTTTCTTAATTGATGAGAACCGCTTCCGTCATCATGCAAGTGGTAGCTTAGGTGGGGAAGATTGCGGCTCAACTCAGCATATCCTGTTACTTGATGAGTTCTACCGTACAGCTGTTCGCCTTGCAGGTAAACGTTTGTTATGGACGATGGTACCAGTAGAAGAAGAGTACCATTACGATGAATATGTTAATTCACTCTATGCCCAAGGTGTATTAACGCCCAATGAATGGCTTGATTTAGGTGGATTAGGTGAGCTTTCTGCCGAAGAGTATTTTGGTGCAAGCCTGTGGCAACTCTATAAGAGTGTTGATTCACCTTATAAAGCCGTATTAAAAAGTATTTTATTGGAAGCCTATTCCGCGGATTACCCTAATGGCAAATTGTTGGCATTAGAAATGAAACAGCATCTTCATCGTGGTGAAATCGTAAATTACGGTTTAGATGCATATTGTATGATGCTTGAGCGTGTAACCCGCTATTTAGTTTCGATTAATGATTTAACCCGCCTTGATTTAATCCGTCGCTGTTTCTACCTGAAAGTTTGTGAAAAACTATCTAATGAAAAAAATGAGAATGAACCTGCAGGTTGGCGACGCCAAGTATTATCTCAGTTAGTCACGCAGTGGCAGTGGGATCACGAACGTTTGGCGATATTAGATAATCGTGATAGCTGGAAAATAGAGCGCGTTCGTAACGCACATAATGAATTATTAGATACGATGATGCAAAGCTATCGTAATCTTATTCGTTTTGCGCGCCGTAATAACTTAAGTGTCAGTGCTAGTCCACAAGATATTGGTGTATTAACACGTAAGCTTTATGCCGCTTTTGAAGCGCTACCGGGTAAAGTAACTCTGGTTAATCCACAGATTTCTCCTGATTTATCCGAGCCTCATTTAACCTTTATCTATGTGCCACCGGGACGCGCTAATCGTAGTGGTTGGTATCTTTATAATCGGGCTCCCGATTTTGCCCATATTGTTGGTCATCAACCGTTAGAATATAACCGTTACTTAAATAAATTAGTGGCGTGGTCTTATTTTAATGGGTTACTTACTAAAGATTCACAGGTTTATATTCATCAAGGTGACTCCTCTTGTGATGAAATTAAACTTCATGAATTAGTGCGGGATATCTCGAGTCATTTTCCTATTCGTTTACCTGCCCCGACGCCTAAAGCACTGTATAGCCCTTGTGAAATTAGGCATTTAGCCATTATTGTCAATTTAGAAGTCGACCCAACAGAGCGTTTTTCTGATCAAGTGGTGCATTTTGATTTTAGAAAGTTGGATGTATTTAGCTTTGGCGAGGAAGAGCAATGCTTAATTGGCAGTATCGATTTGCTCTATCGTAACTCTTGGAATGAAGTGAGAACGCTGCATTTTAATGGTACGCAATCGATGTTGGAATCGTTAAAAACTATTTTAGGTAAAATGCACCAAGATGCGGCCCCACCTGCTTCGGTTGAAGTTTTTTGTTATAGCCAGCATCTACGTGGTTTAATTCGTACCCGTGTTCAACAGTTAGTCTCAGAATGTATTGAATTGCGTTTATCAACCAATAGATTAGAGCCAGGGCGTTTTAAAGCATTACGTATTGCAGGGCAAACATGGGGATTGTTCTTTGAACGTCTTAATGTTTCTGTGCAAAAGTTGGAGAATGCCATTGAATTTTATGGTGCTATTTCATACAACAAATTGCATGGATTACCCGTTAAATTAGGCAAAGATGCCCGTTATCTGCCCGCTGTGATTGATGGTTTTGCTTGTGAAGGGATTATTCAGTTCTTCTTTGAAACAACAGAGGATAATAATGTCTTTAATATCTATATCTTAGATGAAGCTAATCGAGTGGAGATTTATTCTCACTGCGAAGGTAGTAAAGAAGAGCTAGTAAAAGATGTCAGCCGTTTTTACTCTTCATCTCATGATCGCTTTACTTATGGCTCAAGCTTTATCAACTTCAATTTGCCACAATTTTATCAAATCGTGAAAGTGGATGGAGCAACGCAAGTACTGCCTTTTGCTGGGGGATCGTTTGGTAAGCTAAGTGATCTAGGTAAAACCGCGCCAAAAGAAGAGATGAGTACTAAGCCTATTCAAGGATTTAATGATTATCAGGCTGTACATCATCACTGATAATCGACACGGCAAAACCGATAGAGAAGTGATGGGGACTTTCCAGCACCCATCACTTAGTTGTCTGTGTTAAAAAGAAAATGCTTCACCACTTTGTTCGCTGATTGCTTGAGCCAACATGGTTAAAAATTCCCCGCCACTACGATCGCAAACCCACTGTGTACCTTTCCAATCAAAATGATAACCGCCAGAACGCGTTGCTAACCATACTTGATGAAAGGCTTCCTGACGATTAATGATAATTTTACTATGATTTTCAAAGGTTAATGTCATTACGCCACCATTGATTTCACAATCAATATCTGCATCACCTTCATAATTATCAATGGTTTGTTCTATTTCTGACATCAATTCGTCAGCTAATTGGTGAAATTCACTATCGTTCATCTTCATTTTCCTATTTGCTTTTCGAGATCTAACTGCGATTATAGAGGATATTAACCAAATTAATGATAGGCAGATTTCGAATGAAAACGTATTTACGTTGCACCCTTGCTATAATAACACTGATTTCTCTTTCTGGTTGTGGCTTGAAAGGCCCTCTCTATTTCCCGCCTGAAGATACTCAGGCAAATATGACTCAGTCATCCCAGCCAACCCAGCAAGTTGAGACTTCCTCAACACAAAACAATTAGTCAATATTAGAAACGGGACACCCGTTTCAGGCAGGGTTAAGATGCAATTTTCAAAAATGCATGGGTTAGGCAATGACTTTATGGTTGTTGATGCTGTTACCCAAAATGTTTATTTTTCACCAGAATTAATTTGCCGGTTAGCCAATCGACATACTGGTGTTGGGTTTGATCAACTGTTAGTAGTTGAAGCACCTTATGATCCTGAATTGGACTTTCATTACCGCATTTTTAATGCTGATGGGAGTGAAGTCGCACAATGTGGCAATGGTGCTCGCTGTTTTGCTCGATTTGTGAGACTAAAAGGGCTTACAAATAAAAGAGAAATAAAAGTCAGTACCCAGTCTGGCAGAATGACCTTACATGTTATGGATAATGAAGATGTTTGTGTCAATATGGGAGAGCCAGAGTTTGAACCACAAAAAGTACCGTTTCGTGCTCAAAAAGTAGAAAAAACCTATATTATCAGAGCGATGGAACGAACAGTTCTATGTGGTGTGGTGTCAATGGGAAATCCGCACTGCGTGATCCAAGTGGAAGATATCAAAACTGCGGAAGTTGAGTCATTGGGCTCAGTATTGGAACAACACGAACGCTTTCCAGAGCGCGCCAATATTGGTTTTATGCAGGTGGTTGATAGAAATACATTGCATTTACGGGTATTTGAACGTGGTGCTGGAGAAACTCAAGCTTGTGGAAGCGGTGCCTGTGCCGCTGTCGCGGTGGGGATCTCCCAAGGTTTATTAGATAGAAAAGTGAAAGTTAATTTACCGGGTGGATCATTATCAATTGAATGGAAAGGTACAGGAAACCCACTTTATATGACAGGACCTGCTGTGCATATTTATGATGGAACAATCCAGCTATAATATTATTTTTGAGAGGTGCTTGGTATGACGGATAAGAATGAGCAGTTTTGTTACCCTGAGAAAAACGAACTCAACGATCAAACCATCATTGATTATCTCAAGGAGCATCCTGGTTTCTTTATCCGTAATGCCAGCTATATTGAGCAAATGCAAGTTCCTCACCCAGTAAGAGGGAGTATCTCATTAGTTGAGTGGATAATGTCACGTCAGCGAACACGTATCCATTATCTTGAAGAGGATATGCGTTTGTTGATTGAGCAAGCTGCAGAAAATGAATCTCTATTTAGCCAATTACTAAGGCTTATCTCTGAGTTATCCCGCTGTAATTCATTAAAGGAAATGCTGGAACGGTTAAATCTTTGGGCGAAGGAGTTAGGGCTTTACTCAGTGCAACTGCGTCTTTTCACCGATCGTTGGCAATTACAACCTCCTTTAGATGCTCAAACACTCGCACTATCTCGTCAAACATTTGAGCATTTCCGTATTCAGCGTATGGGCGATAATAATCACTATTTGGGGCCATTAAATGGCCAAGAAATGATGTTATTAATGCCTAATGTTCGTCGTTCTGGCTCTGTGGCACTCTCATTATTAGGGCATTATGGCGATTTAGGGGTGATCATTTTTAATAGTCGAGATAGCCAACATTTTCAAGAAGGTATGGGAACGGCAATGTTGGATAAACTCGCGCAGATATTACCTGAGTTATTAACTCGCTGGATCGCAAGACAATGAGCCAAATTATTGACGTCCCTGAAACACTCTCATTAGCCATTGATAGCTTCTTAAGTTATATCGAAGTTGAACGGCGATTAAGTCCGGTAACGGTAGAAAATTACCAGCGACAATTAATGACCATTGCACAAATGATGGTTGCAATAAAAATCAATCAATGGTCGTTACTGGAAAGCCAACATGTGCGCATGTTATTGGCTAAAAGCCATCGCAGTGGATTACAACCTGCAAGTTTAGCATTGCGCTTTTCAGCATTGCGTAGCTTCCTTGATTGGCAAGTTTCTCAAGGAATGTTAGCAGTAAACCCCGCCAAAGGGGTTCGAACACCCAAATCAGGTCGTCACTTGCCTAAAAATATGGATGTTGATGAAGTCAGCCAGTTGATGAATATCGACTTAAAAGATCCCCTCTCTGTAAGGGATAGAACGATGCTGGAAGTGATGTATGGCGCTGGATTACGTTTATCTGAACTGACTAACTTAAATATCAATGATATTGATCTCCAAGAAGGCGAAGTCCGAGTATTAGGTAAAGGCAGTAAAGAGCGTAAAGTTCCCTTGGGAAGAAAAGCTGTAGAGTGGTTACAGCATTGGTTTGCCATGCGGGAGCTGTATTCTCCTGAGGATACTGCGGTTTTTATCTCAACGAAAAGCGGTAAACGATTATCTGTTCGCAGTGTGCAAAAACGTTTTGAACTTTGGGGGGTGAAACAAGGACTCAGTAGCCATGTCAATCCTCATAAACTGCGCCACTCTTTTGCCACTCATTTACTTGAATCAAGTGGTGATTTGCGAGCAGTACAAGAGCTATTAGGCCACGCTAATTTATCAACCACACAAGTTTATACTCACTTAGATTTTCAGCATTTAGCGAAAGTCTATGATGCTGCTCATCCAAGAGCTAAGAGAGAAAAATCATAATGCACTTTTATCGCACTCTGATGCCGATTGCAGCGATGACTTTTGATTTAGACGATACGCTGTATGACAATGTTCCTGTGATGGATAAAACAGAAGAAGAGACCTTAGCGTTTATCCGTCAGTATGATGAGCGTTTTCACCATTTTACTGAACATGATGTAGATGCTTACAAACAGCCACTATTAGAAAATAATCCTGATATTTTTCACGATATCACTCAGTGGCGTTGGTTAGCGGCTAAAAATATGTTGTTAGACTATGGCTATAGTGAAACTAAAGCACAGCAAGGTGCTGATGAAATTATGGCTCATTTTGCTTATTGGCGTAGCCGTATTAATGTCCCTAATAATACCCATCAAGTGTTGACACAACTGGCGGAAAAAATCCCATTAATCGCTATTACTAATGGTAATGCTAATCCATTAAGCTGTGGGTTGGGGCAATACTTTACACATATTTTAAAGGCAGGGCCTGATGGGCGCTCTAAGCCTTATCCTGATATGTTTGATAAGGCGGCTTCGTTACTTAAACTCCCTCATCAGAATATTTTGCATGTAGGCGATCATCTAGTGACGGATGTAGAAGGCGCGGTTAAAAGTGGATTACAGGCGTGTTGGATTAATTTAGATAATCGCAGTTTGTTTACCGAAGGTGAAACGCGTGTTATGCCTCATATTGAGATCACTGAATTAGCTAAACTGGTTGAATTAATTTAGTCATAGACGCGCTCTGTGCAGGTCTTTATTCACTTTCCAGTGGGCATAGTTTTGCATCGAGCGTAAAATCCTGTTAGTTTGTTGCTTAATAAACTAACTTCTGTATATATCCACAGTATTTCTCTTCACTCAATGATTGGTAATTATGGACGTCTCATATCTGCTCGAAGGCCTTAACGATAAACAGCGCGAAGCCGTTGCAGCACCGCGTGTAAATATGCTGGTACTTGCAGGTGCTGGTAGTGGTAAAACACGCGTATTAGTACATCGCATTGCTTGGTTATTATCTGTTGAACAAGCCTCTCCTTTTTCCATTATGGCGGTAACATTTACTAATAAAGCTGCAGCAGAAATGCGTCATCGTATTGAGGACTTGATTGGTACTAGTCAAGGGGGAATGTGGATAGGTACTTTCCATAGTCTCGCCCATCGTTTATTACGGGCGCATTATCTTGATGCTGGTTTACCTCAAGACTTCCAAATCATTGATAGTGATGATCAATACCGTTTAATTCGTCGTATCGTAAAATCCATGGCTCTTGATGATAAGCAATGGCCTCCTCGTCAAGGTATGTGGTATATCAATGGAAAGAAAGATGAAGGACTCCGCCCACAACATATTCAGACCTATGGTAACCCCGTGGAAACCACATGGTTAAAAGTCTATCAAGCTTATCAAGAAGCTTGTGATCGTGCAGGCTTAGTGGACTTTGCAGAGTTGTTATTACGTGCCCATGAGTTGTGGCTGAATAAACCACAAATTCTAGAACACTATCAACACCGTTTTACCAATATCTTAGTGGATGAATTCCAAGATACTAACCGTATTCAATATGCTTGGATCAGGATGTTGGCAGGACAGACTGGTAAGGTGATGATAGTCGGTGATGATGATCAATCTATTTACGGTTGGCGTGGGGCTCAAGTTGAAAATATTCAAAACTTTTTAAATGAATTTCCCGGCGCTGAAACCATCCGCTTAGAGCAAAATTATCGCTCCACCAGTAATATTCTAAAAGCCGCTAATGCCTTAATTGCTAATAATAGCGATCGTTTAGGTAAAAACCTATGGACAGAAGGGGCTGAAGGCGAACCGATTTCACTCTATTGTGCATTTAACGACCTAGATGAAGCGCGTTATGTAGTAGGGCGTATTAAGCGTTGGCATGAAGAGGGAGGCGCCCTTGCAGATTGTGCCATTCTTTATCGTAGTAATGCCCAATCGCGCATCATGGAAGAAGCGCTATTACAAGCGAATATGCCTTATCGTATTTATGGTGGACAGCGTTTCTTTGAGCGTCAAGAGATCAAAGATGCCCTCTCTTATATGCGTTTAACAGCGAATCGTCACGATGATGCTTCTTTTGAACGTGTTGTGAATACGCCAACGCGTGGAATTGGTGATAGAACCTTAGATGTGGTTCGCCAAGTAGCTAGAGATAACCAAATCACATTATGGGAAAGTGCATTACAGGTTATTGAGCATAAAATGCTAGCAGGCCGGGCTATTGCCGCAATTGCGCGCTTTTTAGAATTAATTGAGACGTTAGCAAATGAAACAGCGGATATGCCGTTGCATGTGCAAACAGACCGTATTATTCGCGATTCTGGCTTAAAAGCGATGTATGAGCAGGAAAAGGGTGAAAAAGCACAAGCGCGGATTGAAAACTTGGAAGAGCTGGTGACGGCGACTCGTCAATTCAGCTATCAAGATGAAGACGAAGATTTAATGCCATTGCAAGCTTTTCTCTCTCATGCGGCATTAGAATCAGGAGAAGGACAGGCTGATGCGTATCAAGATGCTGTTCAATTGATGACACTGCACTCGGCGAAAGGGCTAGAGTTCTCACAAGTGTTTATTGTCGGGGTTGAAGAAGGCATGTTCCCAAGCCAGATGTCTTTGGATGAAGGTGGGCGCTTAGAAGAAGAGCGTCGGTTAGCTTATGTTGGTGTGACGCGCGCCATGAAAAAGTTAACACTTACTTACGCTGAAAACCGCCGTTTATATGGTAAAGAAGTGAGCCATCGACCTTCGCGCTTTATTGGCGAGTTACCGAAAGAGTGTGTTGAAGAAGTGCGCTTACGGGCGACGGTTTCACGTCCCGTGAATCATCATCGTTTAGGTACACCGATTGTTAGTAATGATACAGGTTACTCCCTTGGTCAACGGGTTAAGCACCCTAAATTTGGTGAAGGTACTATTATTAATATCGAAGGTAGCGGTGAACACTGCCGATTACAAATAGCCTTTAATGGTGAAGGTATTAAGTGGTTGGTTGCTGCTTTTGCACGATTAGAGTGATTGGCTATTTATTGACACTGTTAATTTTTTAAAAGAGAGCAATATAAAAAAACACCCTTACTAATCTAGAAGATAGTTAAGGGTGTTTTTTTTAATGAACATATAATTAACCGAATTAATAATTCCGTTACAGATTATTTTAACGGAGTTAGCTGATGAAAATTACTTCTGTATTATTTGATACTTATTATCCAATTAAGCCTGTGACAAAAATCGCTGAGGATTTCTCTGTTGATAAAATGCCCCCTGTGGAGCCTATTTATGAGCAGCGTTTTGATACTTACCATCCTAGTGCTCCTGCCAACCCGTTTGAAGAAGATCTCTATTGTCGATTATTACGACATCAACGTGATTTTGTGCCGCGAATGAATCTCTATTTAAGTGGGGTGATCGGTGCTATCCGTATTGCAACTAATTCTACATCAACATTCTTTAGACGCTCACAACGCCGTATAGAAGCGATAGCAATGGGTTGTAATACAAAAGAAGAGCACTCAAGCCCTGCCAGAAAGGGGTATCTTTCTGGCGCTTTCATTAGTATTGATAATTTAGCTTAATAGTAAGTATGTGCTAACTTCGTCTTAAACGTTGCTGAGTGTAGAGTGCATCTAAAGTAAATAAGATAAGGGCGACCCAAATAAACCCAAAGGTCACTAAACGCTCCGCATCGATTTGTTCTCCATACACCATAGTGGCGAGAATAAACATCAATGTGGGTCCTATATACTGGAAAAATCCTAGGGTAGATAGACGCAAATGTTGAGCTGCTTCGGTAAAGAGCAGTAAGGGTACGGTGGTGATAACCCCTGCAGCAATCAGTAATGTATTTAGCGACCAGCTATTTTCTAACATATTGCTGGTGGGTGAATGGGTAAAAAAGAGGATATAAACTAAAGCAACAGGAAACAGCCACAGTGTTTCTATTGTCATACCCGTTTGTGCATCTACCCCAAGTTTTTTACGTAATAGTCCATATAGGCCGAATGTGACTGCTAAACTAAGGCCGATAACAGGTACAGAGCCGAATTGCCATAATTGGATAAAGACGCCAGTAAAGGCTAAGCTTACGGCGAACCATTGCATACGGCGAAAGCGCTCGCCTAAAAAAATCATACCGAATAACACATTAACTAATGGATTAATAAAGTAACCAAGGCTGGCTTCTAACATAAATCCGTGGTTAACCGCCCATATATAGATAAGCCAGTTACTGGCAATAATCACCGCAGTAAGTGCTAACATTAGTACTTTTTTGGGCTGACGAATAAGTTGGCGTAAATAGGGCCAATGGCGAGTGATCGACATTAAAAGCAACATAAAGAAGAATGACCATAAAATACGGTGTGTTAAGATCTCTTCTGCGGGCACTTCTTGAATGCTTTTAAAATAGACAGGGGCAATACCCCAGATCAAATAGGCGCCTAGGGCACATAAAACGCCTTTTAAAGTGTTTTTCTGGCTCATGCTATCTCTGGTATTGATGGAAATGAAATATGTGACGGGGTTATCATACCCAATGACATTATCTAATGTGTCATTAGGCATGTTTTTTTACAAGTAATTAATATTAATCTACCCAAGATAATGGATAAGTCGCATCAGCCAACAATATAAGTTGCTGTGCCGCTGGCGATATGAACTTGTTTTTCATTGTGTAATTCAACCCTTGCCACAGAAACTTTATTACCACTACGTAGTATATGACTACTTGCGGTAAAACATTCCCCTCGCCCTGGGCGTAAATAATCAACACGTAGATCGATAGTGCCCATTTTGGCCAGTTTTTGTTCGAGTTGCTCTTGGGATATAGGGGCTAGACGTGTTAGGGCATTACCTACACAGACTAAACCTGCACTTACGTCTAACACCGAGGCTATCATGCCACCATGTAAAATGCGTTGTGCGATATTGCCAACCAGTTTGTCTTGGTAGCGAAATTGGATCTCAGCATAATCTTGTTCGAAGCGAATTAATTCTAAACCTATTAGTTGATTAAAAGGCATTTGATAGACAAAAACATGTCCAATCAACGTTTGTGCTTCTTCCAGTGTTAATATTTTCTCCATTTTAAAGTTCCTCGACATTTTATTATTAGGTTAATGTTTTGTTAATAATAGATGACAAAAAGGTAATTTCCCATTCATCCGATTAATAGAGTGGCGGGAAAATATATGAGATTTAATGGAAATAACGTGTAAAATATGGACGCCTAACGCGAATAAAGCTGATTTATAAGCGCTCACGACAAATATTAAGTGCTATCTTTTATATTGTTCACTAATAATACAGGATAATTAACTATGCGTTACATCCGTTCTTTACTCACGGTGATTTTAACCTACCCTGTATGGGGAGTGGCGGCGGAGATATCACCTGTATCATCTCCAACACCGTTGGTTCAGGGCAGTATTATTTCCGGTCTATTACAAGAGTATGATTCACCCTTTGTACTTTACCCTTATGAATCTAATTATATTATTTACACAAAAACCTCCGATATGAATAAAGAGGCGATTGCCAGTTATGATTGGGGTCATAAGGCTAAAAAAGATGAAGTTAAATTTCAGATAAGTCTTGCATTCCCGCTGTGGCGTGGCATTGCCGGGGAAAATTCTGTATTAGCGGCTTCCTATACGCAACGCTCTTGGTGGCAACTAAGTAATAAAAAAGAGTCTGCGCCGTTTCGTGAAACCAACTATGAACCACAACTGTTTTTAGGTTGGGCGACGGATTATCAATTTGCCGGTTGGACATTAAGAGAAATTGAAACGGGATTTAACCATGAATCGAATGGCCGCGCAGAGCCTACTTCACGAAGTTGGAATCGTGTTTATGCACGTTTTATGGCTCAAAAAGGTAATTTCCAACTCGATCTGAAACCTTGGTACCGTTTTAATGAAAGTGCTAAAAATGATGATAATCCCGATATTAATCGCTATATGGGATATTACCGCTTAAAAGCGGGTTATCGTTTAGGCGAAAGTACGTTTACTTTAACAGGGCGTTATAACTGGAGTAGCGGATACGGTGCTGCTGAGCTAGGCTGGAGCTATCCTATTACCAAGCATGTACGCTTTTATACCCAACTATTTAGTGGGTATGGGGAGTCGATGATTGATTATAATTTCCGTCAAACTCGTATCGGTGTCGGCGTTATGCTCAATGATATGCTGTAATTTTCTTCATTCTAGGGTAGCATAACACGACAAGTGGTGATGGCACCTTTATACTGGTGCCTTTTCTTTTACTCCTCATTATCGTTCTTACCAGCTTTTCAGAGGAATGGCGTGTCCACAGCAGAAGTTCTTAATTCAATGCCATCAGCTCAGGTTATTTTGCGCGAAACCTTTGGTTATCAGCAATTTCGACCAGGCCAGCAAGAGATTATTGATACCATTATCACCGGGCGCGACTGTTTAGTCGTCATGCCGACGGGAGGGGGAAAATCGCTTTGCTATCAAATACCTGCGCTTTTGCTTGATGGCTTAACCGTAGTTGTTTCTCCGTTGATTTCCCTAATGAAAGATCAAGTTGATCAACTCTGCTTACACGGTATTGACGCGGCATTTCTTAATTCAACTCAAAGCCGAGATGAACAACTGCAAGTACAAATGCGTTGTCAACGGGGTGAAATAAAACTGTTATATATTGCACCTGAACGCCTAATGATGGAGAGTTTTCTTCACCATTTAGTGCAATGGCAGCCTGCTTTATTAGCGGTGGATGAAGCACACTGTATTTCTCAATGGGGTCATGATTTTCGCCCTGAATATCGAGGTATTGGCTTATTAAGACAGTATCTTCCTGATGTCCCCATTATTGCGTTAACGGCGACGGCTGATAATACAACACGTCATGACATTATTAATCAGCTCGCGTTGCGCACACCTTTAGTTCATATTAGCAGTTTTGACCGACCGAATATTCGCTATACTTTAGTTGAAAAATATAAACCGCTCGATCAACTTTGGCTGTTTATTCGTGGGCAGAAAGGAAAATCAGGCATTATCTATTGTAATAGTCGTAGCAAAGTAGAAGAGACCGCTGAACGACTAGGCAAGCGAGGATTAAGTATCGCGGCTTATCATGCGGGTATGGATATTGCCACACGAGCGAAAGTGCAAGATGCTTTTCAACGCGATGATTTGCAGATTGTGGTCGCAACGGTCGCTTTCGGTATGGGAATTAATAAACCCAATGTACGTTTTGTGGTTCATTTTGATATTCCGCGTAATATTGAATCTTACTATCAAGAAACGGGACGTGCAGGACGCGATGGTTTACCTGCACAAGCAGTGCTGTTTTATGATCCCGCGGATATGGCTTGGCTACGTCGTTGTTTAGATGAGAAGCCAGAAAGTGAACAAAAAACGATTGAATCCCATAAATTAAATGCCATGGGGGCTTTTGCCGAAGCACAAACTTGTCGACGTTTAGTGTTACTCAATTACTTTGGTGAACACCGCCAACAAGCTTGTGGTAACTGCGATATTTGTCTTGATCCACCTAAACAATATGATGGGTTAGTGGATGCACAAAAAGCGTTATCTTGCATCTATCGTACCGGACAACGTTTTGGTATTGGCTATATTGTTGAAATTTTACGTGGCGCCAATAATCAACGTATTCGCGATAATGGTCATGATAAATTGCCAGTTTATGGTATTGGTAAAGCCCATAGTCATGAATATTGGATGAGTGTGATCCGCCAATTGATTCATTTAGGTATGGTTGCGCAAAATATCGTTCATCGTTCTGCATTACAATTGACTGAAATAGCTCGACCGGTATTACGTGGTGAGGTGCCATTACCGTTGGCGGTACCACGACTATTAAGTCCAACAAAAAGCCGTTATCAGCAAACAAAAAATAGTCATCGACAGTACGATAGGAAATTATTTGCGAAACTACGCAAATTACGCAAATCTATTGCTGATGAAGAAAATATTCCACCCTTTGTGGTGTTTAATGATGTCACACTGATTGAAATGGCTGAGCAATGCCCAGTTTGCCCTGATGAATTGTTGTTGATCAATGGGGTAGGCCAACGAAAACTAGAACGATTTGGGCCAGCATTTATGACACTTATCCGTGATCATATTGAGGGTTTCGAATAGCGCCAACGAGGAGGAGCCAAATGACAACCACACTTTTTCAGCACATGTGGTTATCTCGTGAAAAGCAATTTTCTGCTTTTACCAATGGTATCTTATTGGACTTTTGGAACCAACGACAGGAAGGTGAATTTACCGGAGTCGATGGCGTGAGCATTCGCTATGTTCATTGGCGCTCTCCGTCACACAAAAAAGCGTTGGTGATCTGCTCGGGTCGTAGTGAAAGTTATGTAAAATATCCTGAAGTGGCCTTCGATTTTTATCACCTTGGTTATGATATTTTTCTTCTCGATCATCGGGGGCAAGGATTATCAGGGCGCTTATTAGATGATCCGCAAAAAGGCCACGTAGAAAAATTCAGTGATTATGTCGATGATTTATCGACATTTATTGATACTATCGTTTTGCCTTATCACTATCAGCACTATTTTGCGTTAGCCCATTCGATGGGAGGCGCTATTTTAGCCAGTTACCTATTACGTAAACCAGATACTTTCCAAGCCGCCGCACTGTGTGCGCCGATGTTTGGGATTAATTTACCGATACCACGCTGGGTGGCTAATTTTTTAGTTAACCGTGCAGAACAAAGTGTTTCAGAACGAAATAATTACGCGGTATCAACGGGCAAATGGTTTCCTTTGCCATTTATCTTGAATGTATTGACTCATAGCCATGAAAGGTATCGTCGATACTTACGTTATTATGCCGATTTCCCTCAATTACGTTTAGGTGGGCCGACCTATCATTGGATGAAAGAGAGCCTAGAAACGGGGGATTGGCTGATTGAACATGCAAAAGAGATTAACACCCCTTTGCTAGTACTTGAAGCTGAGCTAGATAAAGTGGTGGATAATCGGGGAGTAAGGGCTTTCTGTGATGGTTATAGTCAGTCCAGAACAAGAGAAGAAAAGCAAAAATTGCCACTAGTGATTGAAGGTGCGCACCATGAAATCTTGTTCGAAATAGATAAGCTACGCTCACAAGCATTAACTGAAATCTGTGAGTTTTATGATAAGCATTTATTTTAATCAGGAATGTGTATGTATTCGATAGTTGCTTCTGATCTTGATGGCACCTTGTTATCACCTAACCACTTATTAACTCCCTATACCAAAGAAACGCTACATCTGCTTATTGAAAAAGGGATCCATTTTGTGTTTGCCACAGGACGTCATCATATCGATGTGGCACAAATTCGTGATGGGCTTGGTATTGACGCGTATATGATCACTTCAAATGGGGCTCGAGTACACAATACGCAAGGCACTCTTATTTTCAGTCAAGATCTTGAACCCGAAATCGTTTATGACTTAGCCCTAATGGTGTTTGATCACCCAGATATTGCAACGAATATTTATAGCAGTGATGACTGGTATATCAATAAAGAAACGCCTGAATTAAAAGAATTTTTTAAAGAATCGGTATTTAATTACCGTCTATTTGAGAAAACAGGCTTTCCAACAACGCAGGTGTGCAAAGTCTTTTTTACCTCAGAAGATCATGAATTGTTAGTTGAGTTAGAAAAGAAAATTAATCAACGTTGGGGCAATAAAATTAACGCAAGTTTTTCATTGCGTAATTGTCTAGAAATTATGGCGGGTGGGGTATCAAAAGGAGAGGCACTACAAAAAGTCGCTAAGTTGATGCAACACTCAGTAAAAGATGCCATTGCGTTTGGTGATGGTATGAATGATAAAGAGATGCTACAGATGGCGGGCAAGGGCTGCATTATGCAAAATGCCCATCAGTTACTCAAAGATCTATTACCGGATATGGAAGTGATTGGCTCAAATGTTGATGATGCTGTTGCACACTATTTACGTAAGTTGTATCAGGTTTAATCACAACCAATGGGTTGACATCCTCCACGCCCTAAAGGACGTGGATCCCTACTGCGTTCAGACTGATGTCTGAATCGCCTCGGCGGGTTCCTGCTGATAAATTAAAAGGCGGATATACTTCCGCCTTTTAGTTTAAGAGCGCAATTTACTTAATGATATTGCAGGGTAAATTGCAGTGTTCCATCAGCTTTGCCTGCGGTGGTAGTCTCAGAAGTTTGTATGTAACCCGCTTCTAAAGGAATAGAAAAATTACCACTGTTATTCTTTTCGCTCACCGTTATCAATTTTCCTAACTCAATGGGTTGGTTTTGGTATTTCACCTGAATGCCATAGCCTTTGGCTGTATTGCTATCATTGGCATTATTAAGGCTAATCGTGCCTGCGGTTTGGCTAGCATCTGGGGTGCCATCGAATTTTATCTTAATGGGTGAAACGGGATCACAATCTAAATCGATATTCACATCTTGTAGACTATCAGGGCTAACAGAGCCAACACCATTAAAGCTCGATTTTGCCACAGAGCCTAAAGGAACATTAATATTATTATTGATAACTTCACAGCCACTGGAAACAATATTAAGGGGATTAAGGTAAACCTTTGGTTCAGTACGGCCAGTATTGTCACTGGTGATAAATCCCCCATTGTGATACAAAATCAGCATAGCAACCCATGTGCTTGGAATGGTTTGTGATTTGATATTGTTACGCAGTTTATATAACGTCATTTTTAAAGAAGCGGTATAACTACTACGGTTTAAGTTACTTGTGCAAATAAGGCGATTACTGTAGTTGCCATCAACATTATATAGTCCATCGACATAAGCGGAACCGGTGCAACCGACAGTAATAGTCCCGTGTAGGGTATAACCGATACCACTAGTCCCTAATTCACGCACATAGGCACTGCCTACTTTAGGGCTGGAAGCTGAAATATAGCCGGGCAAGTAGATCCCCGCTTGTACTGGGCCTGTGATATTCCACCAAGTCCAGCCATACATAGTGCCTAAGTCAATCGTTGCCAGCTCTGTTAAAATAGGCGCGGTTCTTGAAACATAAATTGGATTGTTATAACTCACCGTTCTAGTGGTTGTATCGGCACGATATTCAGCAAAAGCGGTTGATGTATACAAAAGTGCAGACAGACAACCCAAAGTTATATATTTATTCATATTTATCACCTATCTGCAGTCCAGTTGTAAAAATTGAATTTTCTCGAGCGATAGATCGGCGTTTAATGTTGCTTGGCACTGTTCGGTAGCACTATTCCCCCATTTGGCTTGTAGTTGACTACTTGCAGGTACACCATTTAGGAAAACCTCACCATCATTAGCCACAATTCCACTGGAAATCACTTGTCCATCTTGGCTAATTTCAACTTGGCTACCGAATGGTAAAGGTTTACCGTTATAAGAGAGGTTCACTAATACTCTTGCACCCTTGCGAGCTTTAAAATCGGCTAAAACAATCGCGCCTTTCGTTGGGATCACTGTTGTTGAAGTGAGTTCCACATCGTTGTTTCCCTTTAAGGAAGCGGGATCAACCGTTACTCTATTGCGTTCATAACGGGAAACGTTAGGGATAACGGCATAGCCTTGAGCATTGGTATATAAACTTTGCGCACTGCTAATTTTCAAATGATCAATATCTTCCGCTTTGATTAAAATAGCGGAGTCATAGATAGTGCGAGATGGGGTTATTCCATCTTGATGGATTAATAACGCGCCAGTTGCTCCCCAATTCACTGACTGGAAACGTTTATCATAGTTATAACCAGCACTGATTTCGCCACCTGAAGCACTATAACTACCATTGATAGCACCGCTATATTCTTGGCGAGTATGGTTATAGTTTTGCGAAATATCATACTGAAGATTGTTATCTTCGAGACGAGTACCACTTAAACTTACAGAACTTATCGAATCACCTTGTTTACTGGTGTTATAACGATAACTTAACCAATTGTTATTGCTGGTCATATTGAACGGTAGGTTAAAGTTAATCGATAAAATTTGATCGGTTAATTCACTTTCTTGCCGTTTATTATAGGCATAAGAAATACTATAACTGAGTGAGCGATAATTAGAGTTAAAGCTTAGGTTGATATTGCGATCGACTCTATCTTGATACCAATAGTATTGCTGATAACCATTTAAAGAGAGGTAACCAAGCTCTCCTAATGCTTGCGATACTGAGATCTGAAACTGTTTTTTCTTACGATAAAGCTGTGAAAAGCGTTCATTCGTGGTTGAAAAATCATAATAATCTTTAGTTGAGTAGCGATAAGACGCTAATGAAAATCCTGTTTTGGTATCCGGTAAATATTTTGAATACTGGACACGATAAGATTGCCCTTGTGCTTTATGGTTATCGATAAGAGTGGTATTTGCATGAGTTATATCGGCTGAAATCGCCCCTAAATAACCCATATTTACGCCGGCACCTATCGCATAAGCTTGATAATCTGCTGAAAGTAGCGTACCTCCATAAAGGGAAAAATTATAAGGTAAGCCGTAAATGGCAGAAGCTTGTAAAAAGGTCGGTTTTCGCTCTGCGCTATCAGCATTATATTTCCCCAAGTCGAGGCTATATTTTAAGTTCCCAGCTCGTTGCATCATGGGGACTGCAGAGAAGGGTTGGGAAAATGTACGTTTGCTCCCATCAGCTTCTTCAACAGTCACTTGTAAATCACCACTATAAGAGGTGGGATAGAGATCTGATATTTCAAATTCACCGGGGGGAACAGAGGTTTGATAAATAACACTATTATTTTGGCGGATAGTCACCATTGCGTTGCTTTGTGCAATTCCTCTCACAACAGGAGCAAAGCCACGCTGACTTTGTGGCAACATGCTTTCATCTGAGGCTAATTTAATACCACGATAAGGAACACTTTCTAACACATCATTACTTGATGCGGTTTCACCTAGTGTTAATCGACTTTTTAAACGGCGGATATCGCGTTCAACGTAAGTTTGTAGACTGTTCCATTCTGCGGCGTTATCACTATTTTTGTTGTAAGTGCTGTGATTACGTACACGCCAAGCGCCTAGATTAATACCACTGCGCAATCCTAAAAAGATATTGTCACTGTCTTTTTGGTCTCTATACCAATATTTATTCTGACGATAGGTGTAATTAATAAAGGCTGCATTAATCCCATCATTCCATTCTGTGGGAGATATATAACCTTGCCCATAGTTATATAATGCAATTTGTGGGATCGAAAATGATAATCGCGCACGTGAAAAATCATATTTATATGTAGCATTAGGAATAACACGAGCAATATCCGTTATTTTACTACTATCAGGTTGTTGGCTAAACGCGTCTGTAACGGAGCCTTTGACTCCCCAATTGAGTAAATCCTGTTTACTGATTTCAGGCGCCAGCACTTTTTTATCGTCATCAAAAATAAAACGAATTTGACGATTATCGATAAGTTTATCGTTAAGATAAATATCGACAGAATAGACACCAGGAAGTTGTCCTCCTGCATAGGACAGGTAATTCAGGCTGTTAATATCTGCAACGTGATTTTCGATACCTAAATTAAGTGCTTCAGGATTAAAAATATCTTCAGCAAGAACAGTATAAGGGAATAAAACAGTCGTGATAGCAATAGCTAACACTCCACGACGATAAAGATTATCTGCCATGTTGATGGGTAATCGTTTTGTAGATACTGCTATCATAGAAAAAGTCATCGCCGTATACTCTTAATTTAATACTTTATCTACAGTCGCACCGTAATCATTGATAAATTGAACGGTAACTTTCTGCGGAATATGATTTTCTTTTAGCAAGACCACTTCTTGGTGAGGATTAACAAAATCATTAAATGGGTAGCGTTTATCACCCACTAAGATATGTTTAATTGTCAGGTGATACGGCGTATCGTTATTTATTACTAACCCTTTATTTTGTTTGGATAATTTCACCTTATCAAAATCAAGTGGTTCAATATCATGGGCACGGAGAAACAATTTAAATTGAGAATTAATCACTAATTGGAGTTGATTCTCTGGACTTTTTTCCATCGGTGGAATGGATTTGATATTGAGCCAATAAACCACTTCTTGGTTTGACGCCAAAGGTGCTCCGGTATATGAAATTCGCGCCGTGCCTGAACTATCTGGCTCAATACGAAATAGTGGAGGTGTTGCAATAAAAGGTGTTTTTTCATCACCTTGATAAGCTGAAACCCAACTTTGAATTAAATAGGGTTTTTCCTTATCTGTATTCATAATTGGAATACTGATTTCACGTAGATTATCGTCATAGACAAAACGTGTTCCTCCCACACTTATTCCAGCAGCTTGGCTAGCCGTTATGAGGGAAAATAGTAAAAATAATATTAGGGAAATATTCTTTTTCATAAGTGGCCATAAGTTTGAGGAGAGGTGAGAGGGTAATGGTGATTACCCTCATATTTATCATTTATTATTTATATTGGATGCTATATACAGCAGAGCCATTGGCAGGGCCTGGTGTTGCCGCATCAGTTGCTTTATAACGAGCAACGTAGTCTAGGTTAATTTCCGTACCTGTGATCTGTACATCTTGTGAATCGTCATACAGTTTGATTTGGGAAACAGCATCTTTCTCAAATAACGCGATACCTACGTTAGTTGCGCCACCAGAAACTTGCTCTATAGCTAAGATATCTCTGTCGCTTGCATCACGAGTACCGCCAAAACGTACGGCTACAGTGGTATCAACAGGGCAGTCGATTAATTTAATGGTAAAATCTTTCAGGCCAGCAACTTCCCCTTTGGTTGCTAAGCTTTTAGAAGAAACTTTGCCTAAGTCGACGGTTAAGTTTTTAGAAGAGCCATCAACAGTACATGCTTGATCGGTTATTTCTCCCGTAAAGTTAATTGTGCCTGATGCTAAAGCAGCAGGTGCTGAGAATATAGAAAGAGTCACTCCTAATGCACAGAGTGATTTATTTAATTTGCTCATGATCGGTCCTATATAAAAAGTAAGTGAACTTACTTTTTAATCTATTTATAAGTATATATGTGTATAAATTTATTTGCATAGACAGTATGCCGATAAAATATAACACTGCTAATTTTTTAAGTTAATAAACATTTGCATGAGTTTTTTTGTTCTTACATCAAATTATTTAATATGTCGTAATTTAATTAAAATGATTTTTTATTAAAAATTTTTAGATATTTGTTGAATAGCTAATTGTTGATAATAAACTTTGCAAGTTTTCATTAATAAATGAATTTTTATTCAAATATAAATAGAATTTATATTCCTTCTCTTTTTTATGCGTTATTAATTGTTTTATTGTTTTTTTATTCAATTCATCTTGAATAAAAATAAGGGGGAGACGTGCATAACCTAAACCATGCTGAATTAAGCTAATTGCTGTCTCTACCGAGCCAACTTGAATGACTTGGGCTTGATTATCAGTATCGGGTGAATCAGGAGAAAGAGAAATACAGCTATTTTTTTGTAATTCCTGCAATAATTCCTCATCTTGTAGTTTCTGTAATGGGCTATCTGGATGTGATACTAAGGTAGTTTTAATGCTTTCTAAAACAATAGGTTGCAGTGATTTAATATAATAAGGTGACACAATTAAATCATATTCTTTTTGCGCTAAAATTTCTGATTTGCTGAGAGAATTCCTATAAATATTAATATCATACTGTTTATTCTGCTTAATAAATTGTGAGATTTTATTTAAAAAAAGATCAGCGACATACATTGGGTCAATTAGTACGTTAATTTTTAACTTATTGTTAAATTTGATGTTTTTTGCTTTTTTTTCTAGAGATAATGCTTTTTCTGTCACTTCTCGAGAAAGTGTTAGCAATAGTTCTCCTTCAGTAGTTAATACTGCGCGTCTTTTTTCTAAAGAAAGTATTTCTATACCCAAGGTTTGTTCTAACTTATTGATAGTATAGCTAATTGATGATTGAGTCCTATGTAATACATCAGCGGCTTGAGCAAAGCCACCGTAATCAACAACAGCTTGTAAGGTGATCCATTGGTCTAATGTTGTGCGGGATTTTTCCATAATGGAGTCCTTCTTATTATTGTTTATTAATAATGCATTTTAAACGAAGCTAGCAATATATCTTAGCATTGTTAATAGGTAATAATACGCATTTTTTTTGTGAGTTAAAAAATATTAACATTATAAGTTGTAATGCTACTTTTTAATTAGAGAAGAATATTTATAGTTATTTTTTATTGTTATCTTTGAATATAACACTTAAATTTTTATTTTTTTATATGTAATTTTTATAACTATTGTTTTTATTTTCATTAATAGTCCACTTAAGTTTTAGTATTTTTTTAATATAAATTGTTAATTGATGTTTTATATTTTTTATTTGTGTTTTTTACTTTTCTTTTTTCATTTTATTTTTTTATTTTGTTTTTATTAAATATAAACATTAATTAATTTCTTAATTACTTATTTTTTTAATAAATATGTTTATCTATTATATTTAAAAATAAAGATAAAAAAGAAATTGGCCAAGTTAGTGTTCACCTCGTGTGAAGAGAAAACAAAACTGCGTATATAATAAATTAATAAACTCATCTTTTTTAGACTGCTTGTTGGTGTTTCATATAGCAATTTGAATGATTTTTGCTACGTCACGCTGATGCAGCAAGGAAAAGGAGAGGATAATGATAGGTTAAAAAATAAACTAAAATTATTTGACTTAAGTTAAACAAAAATTAAATATGATAAAAATAAGTAAAATAAAATATCGAAAATAGTATTTTAATACTCATTTATTGAGTAAATTTAAGTATAAAAACGTATTTTTGTGATCTTTAGCAATAAAAAAAGATAGGCGTGTTTGCACAAATTTTTGAAGAATACAGAACAAAGATGGCTTTTTATATTGCAAAAATTGATAAAAATTAAAATAAGAGAAAACAGTAAGCAACTAAGATGGTCGCTATTATTTCTTAATTCTTTACTTAGTAAGAAGGATCTTTGGTAATAAAAGAGATCTCTATAAGTAAATAGAAAACTAAGTAACATTTTCTGATGTTCATATTCTAATATTATATAATTATATATCGATAAAATAGTTTCGTTATGTTACTAATCATCAGTTTCATTAAACAAAAAAATGGAAAAAGTTATTAGTAGTGATACGTCAAAACTGAGGAAATGCCTATTGTAGCGCTAAATTTGTCATACCAATAGCTATCTAGAACAGGTTGTTTGCATTGAATGCTAGGCGCATAACAGTGGTAAGAAGAGTGGTAACAAGAAGCAAAAATGCCACTATTTTGGTTTTTTCATTTAAATTAGTGGCATTTTTATTCAAAGTAATAGATGTAATTGACTACAATCCGCCTACTTCTCTCGGTGCTGCACGCATTGAAGTACTAATGGTATTACCCACCATATCTACCCGTGCTTGGAACGGCGGGAACGGTAATGGAATGCCATGCTCTGCAAAGGCTAGCAGAATATTTTGATGGATCTCATGTCTGGCTGGCATTCTATGTCCCATTTCTGCAGCATAAACACGTAACTCGAAGATTTGGATCCCTTGTTGTAGGTCAACCAAGTAAACCTCAGGAGCAGGGTTGTCTAAAATCATGGTAGAGCGTTTAGAGGCTTCTAATAAAACATTGGTCACTTGTTCACTATTGCAATCAGCTGGCGCAGGGATGGTCATCACGATACGTGTAATAGAGTCTGATAATGACCAGTTAATAAATTGCTCTGTAATAAATGCTTTATTAGGCACAATGATCTCTTTTCTATCCCAATCGGTGAGCGTGGTGGCTCGCGTATTGATTTTAGAAATATTCCCAGTCAAGTTACGGATAGTAACGGTATCACCAATACGAATTGGCTTTTCAAACAAGATCATTAACCCTGAGATAATGTTGGCAAAAATTTCTTGTAAGCCAAAACCAAGACCTACCCCCATAGCGGCAATTAACCATTGTAGTTTTGACCACTCAATACCTAATAATGAGAAACCAACAATACTGCCTATTAGGGTGATGCTGTATTTCGTTAAAGTGGTAATGGCGTAACCTGTACCAGGTGTTAGATCTAAGTGTTGTAAAATTGCCAGTTCAAGCAGTGCTGGCAGGTTTCTTACCAATTGTGCCGTGATAATAATCACTAATATAGCGACTAAGATAGACCCCATGGTAATGGGCTGGATAGTATTGACGCCATTAACAGAGGAAGTCACATCCCATAGTCGGATATTATCGACAAAAGAGAAGGCTGTATTGAGCTCTGACCAGAGTAAAATCATAGACACGAGTGCAATCATGGTCAGAATAGAACGTACTAGACCAATAGATTGTGCACTAATCGCATCAAGGTCAATGGCTTGATCTTCCAACTCTAAGTTAGCGGTACTCTCACCACTGCTACCAACAATGGTATTCTCATCTTCCCCTTTAGCTCGTTGAGCTAAAATTTCTGCCCGTTTTTGTTTGGCTCGTTCAAAGGCAAGCTTACGACGTTGGATCAGCATCCATCGTTGAATAATATGATAAATAATCAGCAAGGCAAACCAAATCGCCACAGACATCTCTAAGCGACCCAGTAATACAATGGAGGTTGAGAGATAGCCTAAGATAGCCGCGAGGGCTGCAAGAACAGGGGCAACAAGCAAGAACCACCATAAAATGGTATTTATCACATTATCACCAGAGCCATGTTTATCTAAGTAAAGCGGCACATGTGCCTTTTTTAGGCTTGAGGTAATAAAACTTAAAGCAATGCACAATAATAAAAAGCAAAAACGTCCAACTGTTGGCGCAAATTCTCTGTCACTATAGTATTCAAAGGTGATAAGCGACATCATTAACGGCACAATGACGAAAATCGACAGTTGATAAAAGCGCATCGCTTTTTTCACACGACTCTCTTTCCATTTAAATTGCGCGATAAATAACCCATTAGGGCGAGCAAAGGTAGCACTTATCATAAATAGCCATAGCACGGGGGCTGCGGCAGTTACACCATAACCAATCGCTCCCGCCATGGGATAACGCCATTCGACACTTTGTAAACCATATCCTACGGCAGACCATAATAGCGGTAGTGGTAAGGCGATTAATATTGACCAAAATACGGTACGCACCGTTAATGAGAAATGATCTTGAGTGACTTTACCAATGCGATTACTGACTCTTTCAAGAAACGCATTGTAATGCTTACGGGTACGAAGACTAAAACCGACAATAGATAGGGTGACCAGTAGATAGATAAAGGTATCTTGGTTTTTGAGCATGTTAACCGCAGCATGCCCTAATTGTGAGAAAGTATCTAATGAGAGTAGGCGAGTAATATCTTTAATTAATAAAACCGGATAATTGAGTTTTATTGGGCTGATATCGGCCACCCAGAACATATAGCGGTTTGTGGCATCTTTTGTCTCTTTTAAGGCATCCGCAAGTTGTGTTGTGGCTACTTTGAGTTTGGTTAACTCTAAGATTTGGGAGTCATAACCGGATAAAAGAGAATTGAGTAACTCTTGGCGCGCTTGAATGAGAGAGTCAAAAATATATTGCTGAGCTTCTGGTAGCTTTGAGCCATCGGCAGTTTCAGGAGGCTGGATTTTGCCTAGGTTTTCTAGCATCTCTTCATAGCCTAATCGCTCAACACGTAACTGAACGATATCTCTATCCAGCTCTTGAGAGCGGGGCATTTCAGGTAAGCGAGCCAATTGTGTTCTTAATGCTTCACCTAATGCCGTAGAGCCACTTAACCATTGGGCTTGCTCTCGAATGGTTGTGAGTGTCTGTCTTACTTGTTGGGTTTGTTGTGTTGTTAGACGCTGTTTTTCGGTTAACTCACTCATTTCTTGCGTCTGTTTATTGAGGATCTGAGAAAGTTGACGGTTAGTCTCGATTTGCTTAGTCAGAAACTCGGGGAGTTCGCCCCCTTGCTCGGCGAGCATCTCTGTCTTTTCTAAAGCGAGATCTGCCACTTCTTGGCGCTTAATATTCAGTAAACTACGCAATTGTTGCAGTTGTACATCAAGTCGTTGATAACGTTTTTTAAATAGCTCCAAGCGCAGTCGAGTAATTTCTTGACGATTATTAGCAGAAAGTTGCGCCATTTCCAGCTCATTAACCATCGCTTTTCGTGCTGTGACTTCAGCTTGGGTTAATTTATTTTGTGCTTCTGCTAGTGGGGTGTTTGATGCCCCTATTGCCGCTAAACGCGCCGTTGCATCACTTAGTAAACGACGAGCTTCTGAAAGTTGCTGAGGGAGTAAATTGAGTGATTCGCTGATTTCACGGCTTTTATCTTGCTCTTGTTGTTGTAGCCGAGCTTGTTCCATCAGTTGGCTACTCACTTGAATGATTTTTTGCTCAAGCTCAGGAATAGTAATTTTTTCTGGAATTGTTGGAACTGAGTGACTCTCTTCGAGTAATTTAGCCCTTAACTCTTGAGTGATCTGCGGATATTCATCAATAGTCTTTTGATAATTATCCGCATTAACTTGAGCTTTTTCACCATCATTTATCCAATTGATGGTGCCTTGTAGCGCCTGAACAGTTTCAATATCTTGAGGATTAGTACTGCCTTCAAGTTGTTTGATGTCTTGACGTAATTTATCAACATCCGCAGCAAACACCGAAGTATTGAATGAGATAGTCAGAAAAAAGCTAAAAAGTAGACTGATTATCAGGCGCACAAGGTTTACTCCGAATTACGAATTATTCATTAATGGTATTATTATCGCAGGCCTTATGATCAGTGCCTGTGGCATTAATGATAGAGCCTAGTTGTTCTCCCATTAATGTTACAGAGCCGTTCATCAGATCTTTATTTAATTGAACACTATTTTCAGGGAAGAGGTTAATAACGGTCGAGCCTAATTTAAAGCGTCCCATCTCTTCACCTTTTTTCAGAAATATAGCGCCAACTTTATCCGCTTGAGGATAAGTCCAACGTTTAATAATACCTTCACGTGGTGGTGTTACCATGCCACACCAGACCGTTTCAATACTCCCTACAATGGTCGCTCCAACAAGAATTTGTATCATGGGACCAAATTGGGTGTCAAAAAGGCAAATAATACGTTCATTACGAGCAAATAAGTTAGGAACATTTGCCGCAGTTAAAGGATTAACAGAAAAGAGATCGCCGGGGACATAAATCATCTCTTTTAATAACCCATCGCAAGGCATATGAACACGGTGGTAATCCCGTGGTGAAAGATAGGTTGTAATAAATTGCCCATGCCGGAACTGGTCGGCCAAGGTAAAATTACCTGCTAGCAACGCTTCAAGGGTGTAAGAGTGCCCTTTAGCTTGTAAAATTTGATCGTCTTGGATCTGACCAAGCTGACTGACAGCGCCATCTGCGGGGAGAGCCAGTTGGTTATCTCCTTCAACAATAGGGCGAGCGCCATCTTTTAATGCACGAATAAAAAACTCATTAAATGTTGCATAAGCCTGAAATTGGCTCTCTTTCGCTTCATTCATATCAACTTTATAAGCGCGAGCAAACATTTTGATAGCAAATTGAGTAACGCTACCCGCTTTTTTATTGGCAAACCAACCAGCTAGCTGTGTTAGCCATAATTTAGGCAATAGATACTGTAGTTTAATTTTTAGCTTGTCCAAAATGGCAACCTCTGGGATCGAACGATAAAAAATCGACAAAAGGGGTCTATTGTACCCACCCTTAATAGGGTTGTCAGTGAATCTATGCTTAAGAGTCTAAATTAATATTTTTACGCACTTTCACCTGACTCATACTTTCTAAAATACGATGATAGTTTTCAAATCGGGTTGGTGCGATTTCACCTTTATCTACGGCTTCAGTGATCAAGCAACCCGGATCGTCATTATGCTTACAATCACGGAATTTACAGCCTCCTAAGAAAGGTCGAAACTCAATAAAACCTTTGGTCACTTGCTCAGGTGTTAAATGCCACAAACCAAATTCACGTACCCCCGGTGAATCAATAACATCGCCTCCTAGAGGGAAATGGTAAAGGCGCGATGCGGTGGTGGTATGTTGTCCAAGCCCTGAGTTGTCAGAGACTTGATTGACCAGAATACTTTCTTCCATTGGTGGTAAGAGAGTATTGAGAAGGCTCGATTTACCCACACCTGACTGGCCAGCAAAAATAGAGATGCGGCCAATTAATGCTTGAGTTAATGCTTCTAATCCCTCTTTGGTATAGCTTGAGACTTCAAGCACTCGATAACCAATATCTTTATAAATTTGCATCCACTCACTTACCATCGCTCGGCTTTCTGCATCTAACATATCGACTTTATTCAATACAATAAGGGGTTCGATATTTAAGGTTTCACAAGCCACTAAGTAGCGGTCGATAATATTAAGTGAAAGCTCAGGTAAAATGGCTGAAACAATAATAATTTGATCAATATTAGCGGCAATAGGCTTAATACCATCATAATAATCTGGGCGAGTGAGTACAGAAGTACGCTCATGAACAGCTTCTACAATGCCATTGACGCGCACATTTTCTTGGGTTTGTAATGCAGGGCGCCACACCACTCTATCGCCTGTGACTAGGGATGAAATAGTACGGCGAATATTACAACGGGTAATAGAGCCATCTGCAGCTTCAATATCTGCATGTTGCCCAAAGCGACTGATAACGAGGCCTTCGGTCGCTTCGCCTAATTGTGTATCGTCTAATTCAACGTGATTTTTTTTCTCTTTGCTTTGCAAACGCTTTTTATGATTTTCTTGTACTCGGCGTTGCTGGCCTTTAGATAATTTACGTTTTGTCACCGATCCTCACTTGTGTTATTCGGTTAGATGTTCTTTTGTCGTGCTTATTGAGTAAACGCGCTATGATAAAGGTTAAAATATCATGTCTCACTCTAAGAAACAGCTAGGATATATTATGTCAAAAAGCGAGAACAATCTTATCTGGATAGATCTGGAAATGACCGGCCTTGATCCTGAACGCGATCGTATTATTGAAATTGCCACTATCGTCACCGATCCCCAACTTAATATTTTAGCTGAAGGTCCCGTTATTGCCGTACATCAATCGGATAAATTACTCGCCTCGATGGATGAATGGAATACTACAACACATACGGCAAGTGGTTTAGTTCAGCGGGTTAAAGAGAGTCAGTATGATGATGCGGCTGCACAACAAGCCACTATCGAATTCCTTGAAAAATGGGTGCCACAGGGTGCATCACCGATCTGTGGTAATAGTGTGGGGCAAGATAGACGTTTTCTATTTCGCTATATGCCTGAATTAGAAAAATATTTTCATTATCGTTATCTCGATGTCAGTACACTAAAAGAGTTAGCTCGTCGCTGGAAACCTGAAATCCTTGAAGGATTTAAGAAAAAAAATACTCATCAAGCGTTGGATGATATTCGAGAATCTATTGCTGAATTAGCCTATTATCGCCAAACCTTTATTAAAGAGTAGAAATTAGCGGATTGATGGCTGATATTGCATCATTGTGATGATTTTATCGTCATGCAATCAAAAAAACGCATTTTTTTACTGATAAGGGCTTGCGGTTAAGCATTTTTCTCGTATAATGCGCTTCCCGTACCGATGAAGAATTTCGTTTGTACGGGTGTAAGAAAGACGCGGGAATAGCTCAGTTGGTAGAGCACAACCTTGCCAAGGTTGGGGTCGCGAGTTCGAGTCTCGTTTCCCGCTCCAATCT